>Ga0194115_10000525_pt1 | contig 55989 bp, 50 predicted proteins | sample TA2MahsurfametaG_3_FD_148656 | JGI IMG/M metagenome (GOLD analysis project Ga0194115, IMG submission 148656) | Freshwater microbial communities from Lake Tanganyika, Tanzania - TA2015002 Mahale S4 surface | ecosystem: Environmental > Aquatic > Freshwater > Lake | place: Tanzania: Lake... | reverse complement strand
GTTCCTTCCGCGGGACCGAGAGCTGGGCCCGCCAAAATCGCGTTCAGGAAGCACGCGTCTTTACCGGATCCGTGGAAGGCGGCTAGTTCGCGGAGCTCCGGTCCGGAGGCCGCCATGCGCTCGCAGAGCACGAGCCGGTTCGTCTGACAGACCTCGAGGTGCAGTTCTAGCTGGCTCCAGGCCCACGCCTCCCCGTGACCCAGCCGCCCGGGAATCCATTGGTCCGCGTAGAAAAGGGCCGCGGTGGCCCCGAGTTCCAGACGGGTGATTTGCTGAAACGTGGATTCGCGATGCGTGACCAGTGGCTCGGGAATCCATTCGAGCCACGCGTCGTCCGCAACTGAGATCTGCTGGCGGGCCACGGCCGCGCCGTGGCGCATGGTGAACACCCGGCTGGCTCCGGGCGTGGTGACGATGAGAGCGGCGCCACGCTCCACCCCGAGGCGCACCTCGAGCTCGTCCCCGGCGAGGATTCCGGCCGTCTGATTTACGACTTGGACCATTAGGATGCGGGCCCCCGGATCCCAGTATGGTTTGCTGAGATGAAAGGGGGCCCGGAAGGACTGATCCTGTAAGACGGTTTGGCCATCCGCCCGCTGGACGGCGCGGAAGTTGAGATGGCCGGCAAGCTTAGCCATGGCGCGGGGGCTCCGCGGTGCGGGCCGCGGCCGCGAACAGCACGTGGTGCTCAATCCAGTCGAGCACCGCCGGCAGATTATGGTGCCGTTTGAGGTCGCAGAACAGAAACGGCCGGTTCCCCCGTTGGCGGCGCGCATCCCGATCCATCACGCCGAGGTCGGCCCCGACCAGGGGTGCGAGATCGATCTTGTTGATCAGCAGAAGATCGCTGTGCCGGATGGCCGGCCCTCCCTTACGGGGCATCTTATCCCCTTCGGCCACGTCAATCACATAGATGAACGCGTCCACGAGTTCGGGCGAGAAGGTGGCGGTGAGATTGTCGCCGCCGCTCTCGACCAGCAGCAGTTGTAGGTCGGGAAAGCGGGTCTCCAGTTCACGGCAGGCCTGCTCGTTCATCGTGGTGTCGTCGCGGATCGCGGTGTGCGGGCAGCCTCCGGTCTCGACCCCGCGGATGCGCCCGGGCTCGAGGGCACTCTGCTGGCGGAGAAAATCCGCGTCCTCGGAGCAGTAGATGTCGTTCGTCACTACGCCGAGCGAGAGGCGATCGCGGAGGGCCTGACAAAGACGCAGGCAGAGCATGGTTTTGCCGGAGCCCACGGGACCTCCGATTCCGATGCGCGGGGGGCGACGGCCCGGGCTAGGAGATGAACATGCGGTGGTCGGCGGATTCATGGCGGGCGGAGGTGATTTCAAGCCAGGGATTGAACCAACCCATCTCCGCATCCCGCAATTGGCGGGCGGTGGCGATGGCGGCGGGTAATTCGCGCAGGGCCGTGGTGAGCAGCCCTTGGACGGCATTCTGCCCGATTCGCAGGAGCTTCATCGCGGCCGCGAGGGAGCCCGCGAGGGTGCCGTACCCGAGGCTCACGAGGACCGCCTCCTCGGGAGCGCCCCAGAGGCGTCCTTCTAAAGCGGACGCAATGGGTTGAGCGCCGGGCCAGCGGTGCCGCACCGACTCGGCGTGAAAGGCGGTGGCGAGGCTGTTGGGGTGCAAGTGGGCGAGCAGTTCGACCCGCTGACGACAGGTGTTTTCCGCCGCCAGCCGCAACTCCTGGGCAGGCCGGAGTGCGGAGGAAAGAAAGCAAAGCTCGCCCACGCGTTCCCAGTCCGGTCGGGCGAGGGCGCGCCACGCTTGGGCGGCGAGGGGCAGTTCAACTTGGCGGAGCGCCGGCAGGATGACCTCCTGCAGATGTCGCTCGAGCGAGACCGTATCGCGCACTACTCCCGCCTGGACCAAACCCTCAAGGCCCCCGGAGTGGGCGTAGCCTCCGGTGGGATAGGCGGAGTCGCAGGTTTGCAGGAGGCCAGGTAACCAGGCCGGGATCTCCTCAATGCCGATGGCTGGGGCCGAGTTCATGGCTGGGCTGGGCGCCGCGACTGAATCGGCCGGGCCGAAAGACGGCCCGCGCGGTCCGGAACGGGACCTTCAGGCGTTCAAGCAGCTGCCGCACGGCCGGTTCATCCGGGGCAAGCAGGCGCTGCGGCTCCGCGGCGAGTTCTAAGTGAAGGTTGCCGATGGCCCAGCCGATGCCTGCCGCGGCCGAGGGGGCGAGGTTGAGATCAACCTCGACCACGGGCTCCTCCGCTTGGCGCACCACGTAGCGGGCGGAGGAGGTTTCCTGCAGGACGTCGCCGTGCCGCAGCGGGCACGTAAGCTCGCAGCCGAACTCCCGCCCGTCATCGGCTGTGCCGCGCCAGAGACGCTTCGCGAGGGTCTGGCGATCCACCGGGATGGCGATCTCCGGTAAGTTGGGGTCGCTGGAGGCCAAGGGGCCGGTGATCAGCTGCATAAGCCAGTGAACAACGCGTCCGGGCCTAGAACAAGAAGTAGCGTTGGGCCAGCGGCAGTTCCCGGGCTGGTTCGCAGCGCAAAAGCTCACCGTCCGCGCGCACCTCGTAGGTTTCCGGATCAACCTCGATCCGCGGCAGCGCGGCGTTGAGCACCATATCCCGCTTGCCCAGCTGGCGGCAGCCACGGACAGGCTCGAGACGCCTGCGCAGGCCGAGACCCGCCAGGCTGCCGGCCTGGAGGGCGGCGGCGCTCACGAAGGTCAGGGAGGTGGAGGCCAGCGCCGCTCCCGCCGCTCCGAATTGGGGCCGGTAGAACGTGGGCTGCGGGGTGGGGATCGAGGCGTTCGGATCCCCCATATTTGCCCAAGCGATGAAGCCCCCCTTGAGCACGGTTTCTGGTTTAACCCCGAAAAGGGCCGGCCGGAAGATGACCAGATCGGCCAGCTGACCCACCGCGACCGATCCCACGAGGTGGCTGATGCCGTGCGCCACGGCGGGGTTGACCGTGTATTTGGCGAGATAGCGAAGGACCCGGAAATTATCCGCGGTGGGATGGGCTGGATCGCCCAAGTTGCCGAATTGGACCTTCATCTTGTGCGCCGTCTGCCAGGTCCGGAGGATTACCTCCCCAACGCGGCCCATCGCCTGGGAGTCCGATGACATGATCGAGATGGCGCCGAGGTCGTGCAGGCGATCCTCCGCTGCGATGGTCTCGGGCCGGATACGCGACTCTGCGAACGCCACATCCTCCGGGATCCTCGAATCGAGGTGATGGCAGACCATCAGCATGTCGAGGTGCTCATCCACGGTGTTAACCGTGAACGGCCGGGTGGGGTTGGTGGAGGAAGGCAGGACGTTCGGCTCCCCGCAGACGCGGATGATGTCCGGCGCGTGCCCGCCGCCGGCTCCTTCCGAATGGAACGTGTGAATTGTGCGGCCGCGGAATGCCCGGAGGGTGTCGTCGAGGTATCCGGATTCATTCAGCGTGTCGGTGTGGATGGCCACCTGGACATCGAGTTCGTCCGCGACGCCCAGGCAGGTGTCGATGGCGGCGGGCGTGGTGCCCCAGTCCTCATGGAGTTTGAGCCCGATCGCCCCGGCGACGATCTGTTCTCGCAGCGGATCAGGGGTGCTGCAGTTGCCCTTACCAAGGAAGCCGAGGTTTACCGGATAGGCCTCGGCGGCCTCGAGCATCCGATGAAGGTTCCATCGGCCTGGGGTGCAGGTGGTGGCGAGAGTTCCGTGGGCGGGCCCCGTGCCTCCCCCAAGGAGCGTAGTCACGCCGGAACTCAGGGCCTCGTCGATCTGCTGCGGACAGATGAAGTGGACGTGGGTGTCGATGCCTCCGGCGGTGATGATCCGCCCCTCGCCGGCGATGACCTCCGTCGCCGCGCCCACCGTCATCGGATCAAGGCGGCCGGTCGCAGGGTCAGGGTAAGCCGAACCGAGGCCGGATTGGATGCCGGGGTTGCCCGCGTGTCCGATGCCCACGATCCGGCCGTGCTTGATGCCAATGTCGGCCTTCACCACCCCCAGGCGCGCATCGAGGATGAGGGCGTTGGTGATCACCAAGTCGAGACACTCGGCATCTCGCGCCGTCGGCGACTGTCCCATCCCGTCGCGGATGACCTTGCCGCCACCAAATTTGATTTCGTTACCATACCCAGCCACGGCCACCAGGTCGCGCTCCACCTCGACAAAAAGGTCGGTGTCGGCGAGCCGCACGCGGTCGCCGACCGTGGGACCGAACATCTCGGCGTACTGCCGGCGGGAGAGTTGCAGGGGCATGGGTCAGGGATCGAGGCGGCCGTTGATCAGCGCGTTCAGACCGTGGACCTCCCGGCCGCCGGCGAGGGCGACCAGCTCCACCATCCGGGTGTCCCCGGCTTCGAACCGGACGGCGGTGCCGGCCGGGATGTTGAGCCGGAAGCCGCGGGCCGAGGAGCGGTCGAAGCGGAGCGCGGAGTTGGTTTCGGCGAAATGGTAATGAGAACCGACCTGCACCGGCCGGTCCCCCGTGTGGGTGACCTCGAGGCGAAAGGTGGGGAGGCCGGAATTGGCGGCGAGCGCCGGGCCCTCAGCCGGGATGATTTCTCCGGGGATCATGGTTCAGCGGATGGGTTGATGGACGGTGACTAGTTTGGTGCCATCGGGGAAGGTCGCCTCGACCTGCACTTCCGGGATCAAGCTGGGGATCCCGGGCATCACGTCCGCGGCCGTGAGGATCCGCGTGCCAAGGCTCATCAGCTCGGCTACGCTGCGCCCGTCCCGCGCGCCCTCGAGAATCTCGCTGGTGATGATGGCCACAGCCTCGGGATGGTTCAGTTTCAAACCGCGGGCTTGCCGCCGGCGCGCCAGATCGGCGGCTACCACGACTAACAGTTTCTCTCGTTCGCGCGGGGTCAGGTGCATGGAGGAAAGGATTCAGACCTGAAGATGGCGGCGCACCACGTCGTCCGTGAGTTCTTGGACGGTCCCGGCGGCGACCACCGCCCCGCGGTCCATTGCGTAGAAGCGATCTGCGCACTCGCGGCAAAAATCAACAAACTGCTCAACCAGAAGAATGGCCAGCCAGCCCTCGCGCTTGAGCTCCTGCAGGGCGTGGCGGATCTCGTGTGTCGGATCAGGTTCCAGGCCCTCTTGGCGCAGACGGCGCAGGGTGTCTCCGATTTGTTCGATGATCGACGGCTGAATCCCTTCCGTAGGCTCATCGAGGATGAGTAGCTGCGGATCGGTCAGCAAGGCACGCCCGATCGCGAGCTGCTGCTGCTGGCCACCGGAAAGTACGCCCCCCTTGCGCCCGAGCATCTCGCGGAGCACGGGGAAAAGCCTATAGACGCGGTCCAAGGCGGCGCGCGCGGCGGGCCCGCGGCGGCCGTGCACCACAAGGCCGACCCGCAGATTCTCCTCCACGGTGAGATGGGGGAAAATGTCCCGCCCCTGAGGCACATAGCCGATGCCGGCCCGCGCCCTTTCGTCTGGCGGCAGTCCCCGCAGCTCGCGCCCGGCAAGTCGGATGCTGCCCGCGTGCACCGGGACCACGCCGGTGACGGAGCGCAGGGTCGTGCTCTTGCCGACTCCGTTGCGGCCCATCAGCGCCACGATCTCGCCAGGCCCCACCGTCAGGTTGACCCCGCGGAGGATGCGGGAGCCACCGAGGTGGGTTTCCAGGCCGGAAATTTCGAGGAGCGGGGTCATCCCCGGTCGTGTTTGCCCCGGCCGAGGTAGACCTCGCGGACCTTGGGGTCGGACTGCACCTCCTCAAAGCGGCCCTCGCAGAGCACGCTGCCCTGGTGCAGCACCGTCACCTGCCCTTGCCGCGCGATCTGCCTCACGAAGGTCATGTCGTGCTCAATCACGATGAGGCTGTGGCGGCCGGCGAGGGAGAGGAGGAGTTCACCGGTCCGGTACGTTTCCTCGTCGGTCATGCCGGCGGCGGGCTCGTCGATCAGCAGGACCTTAGGTTCCTGCGCGAGGAGCATCCCCAGTTCCAGCCACTGTTTCTCCCCGTGGGAAAGAAGTCCGGCCTGCCAGTGACGCTTTTCGCCGAGGCGAATCAGTTCCAGTAGATCTTCAATGCGCGCGTGGTCGGCCGGACCGGTCCGCTGGAAGAGGGCGGCGAAGACCCCGCGGGGGCCGCGGAGGGAAAGCAAGAGGTTTTCCCAGACCGAGTGGTACGCGTAGACGCTCGGGGTCTGAAATTTCCGACCAATGCCGAGCCGGTTGATCTCGTGCTCGGAAAGCGCGGCGAGGTCGTGTGAGGCGGCGGGATCCGTCCCGAACTCGAGGCGGCCACGGTCGGGCTTCGCCCGGCCCGTGAGCAGGTCGAAGAAGGTCGATTTGCCTGCCCCGTTCGGACCGATGACCGTGCGCAGCTCCCCGGGGAAAAGGTAAAAGTTGAGGTTGGAGATGGCCTGAAAGCCGTCGTAGGCCTTGGCCACGTCTTCCACGGTGAGCAGGGGATGAGGCATTTCAGGAGGAGGGGCGCCGGGAGAACAGGGCGCGCAGGCGAGCGGGCAGGCTGACCAGCCCGCCGGGGAGAAAAAGGACGGCGAGCACGAAAATTCCGCCGAGCAGGATGAGCCAGAGGTCCGGGTAGGCGCGCGTGGCCCAGCTTTTGAGCGCGTTGACGCTGACGGCTCCAAGGGCGGGGCCCAGCAGGGTTCCTCGGCCCCCTAGGGCGACCCAGACGACTGCCTCGAGGGATTTCTCGGGCTGCATCTCCCCCGGGTTTATGATGCCAACTTGGGGAGTGTAAAGCGCCCCGCCGACGGCGGCCATGAGGGCGGCGACCACGAAGACGAAGAGCTTGAAGTGCACTGCCGCGTAGCCGCTGAAGAGCACCCGGTTCTCGCCGTCACGGATGGCGTGCTGCACGAGCCCGAATTTGGTGCTCCGCAGCCAGCGGCAGAACGCAACCGCGAGGAGGAGGGCAACGGCGGAGGCGACGTAAAGCGCGCGGGTGGTCCCGGGGTCGTCGAGGCGGTAGCCGAGGATGAACTTGAAATCGGTGAACCCGTTGTTGCCCCCCAGGAGGAGGTTATTGCGGAAGAACATGATCGAGGCCGCGTAGGTCAGCGCCTGGGTCAGGATGGAGAAGTACACGCCTTTCACGCGGGAGCGGAAGGCGAGGTAGCCGAAGCCGAAGGCGACCAAGCCGGGGATGAGAAATACCATCGCAATCGCGAAGGGGAAGCTCGCGAAGGGTTCCCAGAAGGCGGGCAGTCGTTCCCAGCCGAGAAACACGAGGAAATCGGGGATCGGTTTGCGGTACTGTCCCAGCTCGCCGATCATTCGCATTAGGTACATCCCGTGCAGGTAGCCACCTAGGGTGAAGAAGAGGGCCTGTCCGAGCGAAAGCAGACCGGTGTGCCCCCAGAGCAGATCCACGGAGAGGGCGAGCAGGGCGTAGCACAGGTACTTGCCCCAGACGCTAAGCGTGAAGCTGCTGAGGAGCCCGGTAGCGTGCAGCAGGGGCAGCACGACCACGAGGGCAGCACCCAGCGCGAGGAGCAGCATGGTTCCCAGCCGGGGAGCGGGGCGGGTGGAGAAGGTCATTCGTCCAGGGTGCGGCTACGCGGCGAGAATAGCCCGGCGGGCCGCCATTGCAGGAAGAGGATGATACCAGCGAGCACCAGAATCTTGCCGAAAACGGCGGCGTCCTGCGCGAGATTCTGGAGGAAGCCGCCGATCCCGGGCACCCAGGCGAGGCCCGGAGCGACCAGCGGTAGGTATTGCTGCAGGACCTGATCAATACCTCCGATACCGAACGCACTCAAGATGGTGCCCCCGAGACTGCCGACCCCACCCACCACGACCACCATGAAAGAGTCGATAATGTAGCCCTGACCGAGCGAGGGGCCCACATTGCCAATCTGGCTCAGGAAGGCTCCCGCAAGCCCAGCGAGGCCGCTGCCGAGGGCGAACGTGAGCGCGTTCACTCGCTCGGTGCGAACCCCTAGGCAAGCTGCCATCGTGCGGTTCTGCATCGAGGCGCGGATCAGGAGGCCAAGGGAGCTGCGGGTCAGGACCAGCCCCATGCCGAGCACGATGAGCAGGGCGAAGCCGATCACAAAGACACGGTTCCAGCCGAGGATCACATCTCCGACCAGCCAGTTGCCGCTGAGGTAGGAGGGACTCGAAACTTGGACGTTGTTGGGACCGAAGATCAGGCGGAGAGCCTGCTGCAACACGAGGGAGACGCCCCAGGTGGCGAGCAGGCTCTCAAGTGGCCGGCGATAAAGGAAGCGGATGATGCCCCGTTCCAGCACGAGGCCGGCGGTGGCGGCCGCGAGGAAGCTGGCGGGCAGGGCCGCGATGAAGTAGGCTTCCCGAGAACTACCGGCGAGTTGCAGGCCTGGAACCGGGAGGCTCAAGCCGAAGCAGGGGAGGGTCATTCCAGAGCCGAAGAAAGCCTGCGTGAGATAGGTGGTGTAAGCTCCCACGGCGATGAGCTCCCCGTGGGCCATATTGATCACGCGCATCAGCCCGAAGGTGATCGCGAGCCCGAGCGCGGCCACGAGGAGAATGCTGCCGAGGCTTAGTCCGCGGAAAAGGGTGCCGGCGAAATCCACCTTCGTGCGGTGCCATTCCACCGCCTGTTGCGCCTTCCGGGCCGCCTCCAAGGCGCGCCGATTGCCCGCCGCCGATTCCTCTTGATAACGCGGGCCAGCACATCGGCCGTGGCCAGCGAGGAGACGGCCTGCAGTTCCTGCAGCGCCGTGATGCGAATCTCCTCTCGGGGGTCCTTCAAGCGGAGCAGGGCGATTGCCTCCCGGAGCGCCCGGCGGACCTCCGGCGCTGATTCGACCGTCTCCCGCGCGAGCAACACTGGCAGCTTCTCGACATCTTGCGCGAGACCGAGGTTTCGGACCGAGCGGGTTCGGCGGCCCGGATCCGCCGCCGCCAGTTCCGCCAAATCTAAGATTGCCTTCATCGTTCGGCGCAGGCTCGCGTCGTGCTCAGCCGTGGGAAGGTCGGCTGCTACCAACCGCATCGGGCGGCCGGCCTCGTCCTGCAACGGCTGGCCGTCGTCGGCCCGCAGGGCGGATTGGGCCCCGCGATCATCCTTCTCGCCCGAGAGCAACACCGCGATGCGGCCGCCGTCGGCCCGGGAGTGGAGGAACAGGGTGTCCCGGCGCCACGCATCCAGCAGGGGAGCCACCGTTTCGTCCGCCCGGCCCACGGCGGCGGAGAGGAGTTGCCGGGTCTGGGCTCGCTCCGATTCGGCCGCGGCGCGGGCGACGAGGGCGCGCGGGCTTGCCGATTCGGCCGCCCAAACCGTTGCGTTCGCGAAGAACGCCAGCAGGCAGGGGAGGAGCAGAAGTGCCTTCATCGAGTGCCGGCCGGAATGCTGGAATCATGCCAGAAAAAAGGGGCGGACGTTATCGGCGTCCGCCCCGGTGGTGGGTTCAGGCCCAGTGCGACTTACTTGAATTTCCCCTTCAGCCAGGGCTCGCCGTACACGTTGTCAAAGGAGCTCACGATCTTGAACTGACCGTCGGCACGGGTCTCACCGATGTAGACGTTCTTAGTTAGGTGCATGTTCTTTTGCGTGGTCACCTTGCCGCCCGGTCCGTCGAAGGTGAGGCCTGACTTCCAAGCCGCCCGCACCTTGTCGACTTCGAAGGAGCCGGCCTTTTCGACGGCCGCCTTCCAGATATAGACGCCCACGTAGCTTAGCACCATCGGGGAGCAGGTGACGCGACCTTCCTTCACCAGCCCGGGCACGTTGCTCTTCTTAAGCCACGTCTGGAAGTCGGCGACGAACTTCTTGTTCGCGGGGGTGTTCAACGACTGGAAGTAGGTCCAGCACCCGAGTTGTCCGACCAGCTTGTCCGCCGGCAGACCGCGGAATTCGTCCTCCGAGATAGAGAAGGAGACGACGGGGCAAGTCTCGGAGGTTAGGCCGGATGCGGCGTACTCCTTGAAGAACGGCACGTTGGTGTCGCCATTCAGCGTGGAGATGACGCAGGCGTCGCCCGAGGCGGCGAACTGTTTGATCTCCGCGACGATCTGCTGGTAGTCGATGTGGCCGAAGGGCGTGTACTTGCCGGCGGAGATGATCTTGCCCGAGCCATCGCGCCGGAAGCCGCCCCCGATGTTCGCGAGCGGCACGCCCTTGCTGAGCAGGTATTCCAAGAGGACCAGGTTGGTGGTCTGAGGATAGACATAGTCGGAACCGAGGAGATAGAACTTCTTCTTGCCCTCCTTCAGGTAGTAATCGACGGCCGGGGTCGCCTGCTGGTTCACCGCCTCGGCGGTGTAGGCCACGTTCTGAGACTCTTCCTCGCCCTCATACTGCACGGGGTAGAAGAGCAGGCCATTGTTCCGCTCGTAGACGGGCAGCACCGACTTGCGGGAGACCGAGGTCCAGCAGCCGAAGGTGACTGCCACCTTGTCCTGCTCGAGGAGTTGCTTGGCCTTTTCGGCAAAGAGCGGCCAGTTGGATGCGCCGTCGACGACGACCGGCTCAATTTTGCGCCCCAGGACGCCGCCGCGGGCGTTGATTTCGTCGAAGGTGAACAGAAGGATGTCGCGCAGGGAGGTTTCGCTGATCGCCATCGTTCCGGAGAGTGAGTGCAGCACGCCGACCTTCACGGTTTCGGCGGACCGGAGCCCGGAACTGGAGAGGCCCAGCGCGATCGCGCCGGAGGCAAGGAGGAGTCTGAGTTTCATGAGGGAGAAAAGAGGAGAGGGAGGGAAGGGAACGCGTGGCCGCGGTGATCCCCGGAACCTCGGATCGGGTCCCGGGGGTCGGAAGCACGCGTTTCGCGCGGGATCAGAACTTCAGCAGCGTCTGCAACCCGAAGAACAGGGCGCGGTCCGCGGTGTGTTTCGTGTAATCGTAGGCGGAGAGCTCGGCCCGGACAGCGAAGGCATCGTTGACCGACCAGGTCGGGCTGACCGTGTACTTGGTGAAGCCGGCCCCGTTCTTCATTTTCTCGCCGCTGACGCGGAAGGCGGCCGAGGTCTTGGCGCTGAACTTGTGGCCGTAGAAGACGAGCCAGTTGTATCCCTCGTCCCCGGATCCGCCGTCCTTGTGAGCGTATTCGAGCGCCAACGTCCCTTCCTTGCTGAGCGCGTAGCTTAACCAGAAGTCCAGGGTCAGGATTGCATCATTCTTGTGCAGCACATTGCCTTCGGTGTCGTAGGCGAAGCCGGCCCAAAGGGTGAGGTCGGGCGTTCCTTTGTAGATGAAATAGCCCTCGAAGCCGGCATTGCTCTTTAGTTCCCCGTCTCCCTTAAGGTAATTCGGTCCTGAGTAGACCGAGTCGAGTAAGGCGAGGCCGAATCCGACGTCCTTGTCGGCGTAATCCCACTTCACCCCGCTGTGGTAGCCGGGGATGGGCCCGAGGAAGTCACCGTTGGCGTAGGAAATCTGCGACATATTGGGGATATCGAAGGCCTCATAGCCAAGGTAGCTGAGAAACTTGCCCACGGTGACGGTCGATCCGCCGCCGACATCGACTGTGGCGAACGCGTCCAGGATGGTCAAGTCGCTCGGGGCTCCCGGCTGGTAGTAAAGGCTGACCACGCCGGTGACGGGTTTGAAGGAGGTCGTGAAGAGGGTCTTGGCCGCATCAAGGTCCATCCGATTTGTGGCGGGTCCGGGCGCGGGGTCCGTCGCGCGATAGGAGCCCACGGCGTAGCCGCCGACCGAGAGGGCGTCGTTGATCTTGATGTCACCAAAGGCGGTGGTGGAGGCTGCGAGCGCGAGGCTGGCGGCGAGCTGGGAACGGAGTCTCATGGTGAGTGCGGCGTGTTTGCTTTCGGGTTGGTTTGCCGGTTCAGGACCGGTTTCTCGGTTTTTAGCACCTCATATGCCAGCGGCAGCGGACTTCCGGGCTTCACTGCCCGGCGGAAACTCCCGCGGTGGATCATGGAAAAAAAGTTTCGCTCTCGGGAACCTCCGAGGTGCGCGCATTCTATTCATGTCGGGGTCGTTGGCATGAAAAACTTTCAGACCAACTCGGAATTGGCCCGGAGTCTGCTTACAGAGCTTCGTCCGTTTCAATCCAACCTCCCACCATGAACCATAGACTCACCCTTGTTCTCCTCGGCGCCGCTGTTGCCTTGCCTGCCTTTGGCCAGGCGCCGGCCGCCCCCGCTGCCGCCGCCCCGGCGGTCGCGATCACCGCCACCGGCACCCTCGTGACGCAGTATATGTTCCGCGGCCAGCGGCTCAACGCCGGCGGCTTCCAGCCGACCATCGAGGCGGCGGTCGGCGACTTCACCGCCGGAGTCTGGGGCAACTTCGTCATCGACGACCAAGTTCCCGGCAGCTCCGACCCGGAACTCGACCTCTACGGCTCGTATACAGTGGCAATGGGGAAGGACCTTTCGATCGTCCCTGGGGCCACCCTCTACACTTATCCCAAGGCGGACAAGGCGGCCGGCTTCTTCAAGTCCACCTTCGAGCCCAGCTTGGCCGTGAACTATACCGTCGAGGGCATCAAGTTTACGCCCAAGGTCTACTATGATGTCACCTTGCGCGGGCCGACCTACGAGGTCACGGCCGCCTACGCGGTGGCGTTAAAGGATCTGGGCACCGAGCTCGCGCTCACGGCGCAATTGGGGACGTTCCTGCTCAAGGACGTCGCTAATGGCAGCTCGCCCGCGGTAAAATCGTGGGGCGACTACTGGCTTTTGGGCGCCTCCCTGCCGGTGCAGGTCAACAAGGAGTCCAAGGTGATCCTTGGCGTGGCGTACACCGAGGGCCGAGACGCCTACACCAAGCAGGGCAACACGCCCAAGTCCGTGAACACTCTCGCGGTCGGCCGCTGGGTCGCCTCGCTTGGCTACTCGGTCTCGTTCTGAGGCCCTCCGTCGGCTTGCGCGCGGCGCTCCGGATTTCCGGGCGCCGCCTTTTTTGTTCCCGGCGGGCGCGACTTCGCTCTGGCCTTGGATCGGGGGGCAGGTGAGTTTCGGGCTCTCCCTCTAATGAAAGTCGGCATCGTTGGCGCCTCGGGTTATTCTGGCGAAGTCCTGGTTAAGCTCCTGCTTGGCCATCCCCGCGTGGAACTGGCCGCGGTCACCTCCCGGAGCCAGGCGGGCAAGCGGCTCGCCGCCGTGATTCCCGCGCTGCGCGGGATCGACCGGGGGCTGGGCTTCACCGATTCCGACGCGGCCGCGCTCGCGGCTTCCGATCTCGACCTGCTGTTCCTCGCTTTGCCGCACGGCGCCGCTGCCGCCTACGCGCGGGTGCTGGTGGCCGCGGGAAAGCGGGTCATCGACCTCAGCGCGGACTTTCGCATCTCCGATCAGGCGACCTACGAGCGCTATTATGGCCCGCATCCCGCGCCGGAGCTCCTGCCGTCCGCGCGCTTCGTGCTTCCGGAGTTGACCGCGCCTACGTGGCGCACCGAGGCGAAGCTCGTCGCCGCGCCCGGGTGTTACCCGACCAGCATCCTCATCCCGCTCGTGCCGTTGTTGCGCGCGGGGGTCATCTCCCGGCAGCACATCGTCGTCAATTCCTACAGCGGGGTCAGCGGTGCGGGCAAGAAGGCTGAGGAGATGTACCTTTTCGTGGAGCGTGCGGAAAGCATCAAGGCCTACGGGCTGGTGAAGCACCGCCACCTCGCGGAGGTCGAGGAGCAACTCGCGCTCCACACCGGCGCGCCGACCGTGATCCAGTTCAACCCGCACCTTGCGCCGATGCGCCGGGGCATCGCCACCACCATCACCGTGCCCGCCGCTCCCGGGGCGGACCTCGCGGCGCTTCAGGCCGCGTGGCAGGCGGCCTATGCCGGGCGACCGTTCGTTCAGCTGCTCGCCGCCGGGGAGACGCCCGACACAGCGCACGTCGTCGGCACCAACCGCGTCGACCTCGGCGCGGCGCACGACCCGCGCACCGGGAATTTTGTGATCACCGCGGCTGAAGACAACCTGATGAAGGGCGCGAGCGGCCAGGCGGTCCAGATCCTTAACCTTTGGTGCGGCTTCCCGGAGACGGCGGGTCTCGCCTGAGGCTTTCGCCCGCTCAGGAGCGGTAGTCGGCGTTCTCGCTCACGTACTCGTGGGTGAGGTCGCCACCCAGCACGGTGGCGGAGGCCGCGCCGTTGCCGATGGAGATCTCGAGCTCGACCGCGCGCTCGTGCGGCGGGAAGTCGATGGGCGCGCTGAAAACGCCATCGGCTTTCGGCCGGCTGGCGTAGAGCTCCGCACCGCGGAGGTGGGCCACGAGCGCGGCCTCCTTTTCCGGGTTCAGGCGGAACACGCCGCCGGAGAAGATCTCGATCCCGCCGAGGGAGGCCCGCAGCCCGGAGAGATCGGTGCCGGGGGCGTGCGCGCCCACGTGCTTACCGATGGCCTGGATCAGGCGGCCCACATTCGGGTCGTTACCCGCGACGGCGCACTTGAAGAGCGGGCCGTTGACGACCGCCTTGCCGAGGGCGCGGGCCAGCGTGAGGCTCGCGGCGTCGCGCACCGTCACGCGGAGCACGTGGCGCACGCCCTCGCCGTTGCGCACGACGTCCTCCGCGAGATCGCGGCACACTTGGTGGAGCGCCCGTTCGAACGCGCCCCAGTCGGTGAAGGGCACGCGGCCGGACGACAGCGCGACCACGGTGTCCGAGGTGCTGGTGTCGCTGTCGATGCTGATGGCGTTGAAGCTGGCGTCGGCGGCGCGCGCGAGCATCTGGCGCAGCTCCGCGCGGGGCACGGCGATGTCGGTGAGCAGGTACACGAGCATCGTGGCGAGGTTCGGCTCGATCATCCCGGCGCCCTTGGCGATGCCGACGATGCTGCCGCCGCCGAGCTCGGCGCGGCGGACCTTGGGGTAGAGATCGGTGGTGACGATGCCCTCGGCGGCGGGCAGCACGGAGCCGGGGGCGAGCGTGGCGACAGCGGCGGGCAGGGCGGCGATCATCGTCTCCTCGGGCAGGGCCCAGCCGATGACCCCGGTGGAGGAGGGGAGCACCTGCCGCGGAGAAAGCCCGAGCTGCGCGGCGGCGGCGGCGCACACGCGCTCGGCGGTCGCGACGCCGTCCGGCGCGCAGACGTTGGAGATCTTGTTGTTGATGACCACGGCCCCGAGCGCGGGCTCCGCAAGCCGGGCGCGGCCGACGATCACCGGCGCTCCGGGGAAGGCGTTCCGCGTGAAGAGCGCGGCGAACGCGGGGGTCGGCTGGTCCAGCGTTATCAGGGTGAGATTCATCCGCGCGGGTTTCGGCGCCTCGCGCGGCGTGAAGTCGAAGCTGGCGCGGCCGACACGGAAACCGGCGGGCAGGGCGGATTGGGCCTCGAGCCACGCGCGGTGCGCGGCGCGGTCGGCGAAGGACAGTTGCGTGCTGGGCACGCGAGAGAAGTGGGCGCGCCGCGGCGAGGTGTGAAGGCAAAAACTGGTGCGCGGTATCCGCGCGCGCCGCCGCGCGAAGTTTTTGGTGGAAATGCGGGCCGCGTGTGCCTTAGTCGCCCCTCTTCGATCGAATCCGTGAACGCGCGCTTCGCCTTCCCCCGCTCCGCCCCGGCCGCTGGCCGGGCGTCCTGATCGCCCGATGAACGTCGCCGAAGTGACCGCCAAGGCGAAGGTGCTGCTCGAGGCCCTGCCTTACATCCAGGATTTCCGGGGCTCCACCTTCGTCGTGAAGTACGGGGGAAGCTTCATGGATGACCCCGACCCGGCGGCGCGCACGCGGGTCGCGCACGACCTCGCCTTCCTCGCCGCCTGCGGGATCAACGTCGTGGTCGTCCACGGCGGCGGCAAGGCCATCACCAAGGCGATGGCGGAGTCCGGCCTGAAGGCCACCTTCGTCAACGGCCTGCGCGTCACCGACGCCGCCACGATCGCGGTGGTCAAGAAGACGCTCGACGAGAGTGTTAACCGCGACGTCTGCGAGGCCGTCGCCAGAGCCAAGGCCCGGCCGAAGGGCCTCCCCGGGGATAGCGTGCTCGTGTGCGAGAAGCTGGCCACGGATGACGACGGAAACCCGGTGGATCTCGGTTACGTTGGGGACGTTACCGAGGTGAAGGTGAAGCTGATCAAGAAGGAGATCAGCGAGGGCTTCATTCCGATCATCTCGCCGGTGGCGGAGGGCTACGACGGCAAGCCCTACAACATCAACGCCGACCTTGCCGCCGGCCGGGTGGCCAGCGCCCTGCGCGCTCGCCGCCTCGTCTATATGAGCGATGTGCCGGGACTCCTTTCCAACCCGGCAGATCCGACCTCGCTCATCTCCACCCTCAAGACCGGCGAGGTGGAGGAGCTCAAGCGCCGCGGCGTGATCGACCAAGGGATGCGGCCCAAGGTCCAGAGCGCGGTGCGGGCCCTCGAGGAGGGCGTCCAGCGCGTCCACTTCATCGACGGCCGCCTTGCGCATTCGCTCCTGCTCGAGATTTTCACTGACCAAGGCATCGGCACCGAGATCGTGCTGGGCTGAACCGCGTCGGCCGGCCGCCGCGGGGCCATTCCAGCCGGAGCCCCTTCCTTTTCCCATGCATTCCTCCCCGGTCGTCCGCGCCTCCACCGCCGACCTCTATGACGCGCACGTGATGCGCAATTATGCGCGCGCCCCGCTCACGCTCGTGCGCGGCGCTGGCACCCGCGTGTGGGATGATGCGGACCGCAGTTACCTCGACTTCACCTCGGGCATCGCGGTCTCGGCCCTCGGCCATTGCCACCCGCACTGGGTCGCCGCGGTGCAGCGGCAGGCGGCGGAGCTGGTCCACGTGAGCAACTTGTTCCGGAACCCGGGGCAGGGGGAGCTGGCGCGCCGGCTGGTCGGTCACGCCGGGCCGGGGCGGGTGTTCTTCTGCAACAGCGGCGCCGAGGCGAACGAGGGCCTGCTGAAGCTCGCCCGCCTGCACGGGCGCCGGAAGGCCGGCGGCGTCGAGGGTAAGTGCTACAAGGTGATCTGCGCGCGGAACGCCTTCCACGGGCGCACGTTCGGCGGGATGAGCGCGACCCCGCAGGAGAAGATCCAGGGCGGCTTCCGTCCGCTCATGCCCGGGTTCGCCTTCGCGGACCTCAACGACCTTGAGGGTTTCGCCCGCTTGGTGGACGACGAGACCGCCGCCATCTTTGTCGAGACGATCCAGGGCGAGGGCGGGATCCAGCCCTGCACCCCGGAATTTCTGCTGGGCCTGCGCCGCCTGTGCACGGAGCGGAACCTGCTGCTGCTGCTCGACGAAGTGCAGTGCGGCATCGGCCGCACCGGGCGCTTCTTCGCCTTCGAGCACGCGGGCGTCCGGCCGGATGCCATCGGGATGGCCAAAGGCCTCGGCGGCGGCTTCCCCATCGGCGCGATCTGGATCAGCGAGCCGCACGCCGACCTGTTGCAGCCGGGCAACCACGGCACGACCTTCGGGGGCACCCCGCTGGCCTGCGCCGCGGCCCTGGCCGTGCTCGACGTGCTGGAGCGCGAGGACCTGCTCGCAGCCGTCCGCGCGCACAGCGCCCCGTGGCTCGCCGAGCTGCGGGCCCTCGCGGCCGCGCATCCAGCGCGGGTGCTGGCGGTGCGCGGCGAGGGTTACCTGGTCGGGCTTCAATTCGCGGTCGATCCCGCGCCGGTGCTGGCGGCCCTGCGCGAGCGCGGCCTCCTCGCCGCCGCGGCCGGGGGCAACGTCATCCGCCTGCTGCCCCCGTTGAACGTCTCGCCCGCCGAGCTGGCGGAGTCGGTGGTGATCCTGCGCGCGGTGCTCGGCGCGGCGGCCTGAGCGGCGGTTTTTTCCTCGTTCGCCACGCCGCCGCCACCTAGGATTCCGGGTTTTCCGATGTCGCATTTCCTCCAAGAGACCGACTTCCCGCGCTCCGCGCTGCCCGGGCTGTTCGCCCTGGCCCGGGACCTGAAGCGCCGCCGCGGCCGTCCGGGACCCCGCCCCTTGGAGGGTCAGACGTGGGCCCTTATCTTCTCGAAGTCCTCCACCCGCACCCGCGTCTCCTTTGAAGTCGGCCTGCACGAGCTGGGCGCCCGCCCCCTCTTCCTCAACCGCAACGACATCCAGCTCGGCCGTGGCGAGTCGATCGAGGACACCGCGCGCGTCCTCTCCCGCTTCGTCCACGGGCTGATTGTCCGCACCTTCGACCATCAGGACGTCGTGCGGCTCGCCGCCGCGGGTTCTGTGCCGGTGATCAACGCGCTCTCCGACCTGCTCCATCCCTGCCAGATCTACGCCGACGCGTTTACCCTTGCGGAACGCTGGACGCGCGGCACCTCCGGCGCGGCGCTGTTCGGCTCCCTTCGCGGGCGCAAGATCGCCTTCCTCGGGGACGCGGCCTGCAACGTCGCCAGCTCCTGGATCCTTGGCGGCAACCTCTTCGGGATGAAGGTCGCCCTCGCAGGCCCGAAGGCCTTCGCGCCCAGCCCCGCCGTCAACGCGCTGCTTCGGGGCGCCGGCCTCGCCGGCGGCTACTCGTTCACCACCGACCCGTACGAGGCGGTGCGGGATGCCGACGTCGTCTACACCGACGTGTGGGTGAGCATGGGCAAGGAGGAGGAGACCCGCGCCCGCCGCCGGCAGATGGCGCCCTACGCCGTCACGCCCAAGCTCTTCGCCGCCGCCCGCCCCGACGCGTTCTTCCTGCACTGCCTGCCCGCCCACCCCGGCGAGGAGGTCTCGGCCGAGGTGCTCGCTAGCCCGCGGTCGCTCATCTTCGACGAGGCCGAGAACCGCCTCCACATCCAAAAGGCGATCCTTACCCGCCTCGCCGGCCGGCGCCGCTGAGCCCGGACCTTCCCTCCCCCAATGAAAATCGTCCTCGCCTACTCGGGCGGACTCGACACGTCCGTCATCGTCAAGTGGCTCCGTGAAACTTACGACGCCGAGATCGTCACCTTTGCTGCTGACATCGGCCAAGAAGAGGAGCTGAAGGGCCTGCCGCGCAAGGCTCGCGCGACCGGCGCCGCCAAGCACTACACCCTTGACCTGACCGAGGAGTTCGCGCGCGACTTCATTTTCCCGATGATCCGGGCGAACGCCGTGTACGAGGGCCAATACTACCTTGGCACCTCGATCGCGCGCCCCCTGATCGCGAAGGCGCAGGTGGAGATCGCCCGCCGGGAGAAGGCCGACACCGTCGCCCACGGCGCCACCGGCAAGGGCAACGACCAGTGCCGCTTTGAGCTCACCTACATGGCGCTCAACCCGCGCTTGGAGATCCTCGCCCCGTGGAAGCTGGAGAGCTTTCGCGAGCGCTTCCCGGGCCGCGCCGAGATGATCGCCTACTGCGCTGAGCACCGCATCCCGGTGGAGGCCTCGCTGAAGAAGCCGTACTCGATGGACCGCAACCTCCTCCACATCTCCTACGAGGCGGGCATCCTCGAGGATCCTTGGTTCGACCCGACCACCAAGGCGAACAAGGAGATGTTTAAGCTCTCTGTCTCCCCTGAGGACGCCCCCGATCGACCGGAGTACGTGGAGCTCGAATTCGTCCGCGGCGACTGCGTGGCGGTCAACGGCCGCAAGCTCTCCCCCGCGGGCGTCCTTCGCGCGCTCAACCGCCTCGGCGGCAAGCACGGCATCGGCCGCGTCGACCTGGTCGAGAACCGCTTCGTCGGGATGAAGTCCCGCGGCGTCTACGAGACCCCCGGCGGCACGATCCTGATGCAGGCGCACCGCCAGATTGAATCGCTCACGCTCGACCGCGAGGTGATGCACCTGCGCGACTCGCTGATCCCGAAGTACGCTGAGCTGGTCTATTACGGGTTCTGGTTCGCCCCCGAGCGCGAGGCGCTTCAGGCGCTCATCGATGCGAGCCAGCGCTACGTCACGGGCACCGTGCGGCTGAAGCTTTACAAGGGGAACATCATCACCTGCGGCCGGAGGTCCCGCTACTCGCTGTATGACCTTAACGTCGCCTCGATGGAGGGCGTCAAGAGCTGGTACAACCAGAGCGACGCGACGGGGTTCATCCGGCTGAACGGCCTGCGCCTGCGCGCGCGCCACCTCGCTCAGGGCGGACCGCGGGCTTGAGCGGCGGCGCGGTCGGGCGGAATGCACGCTTGTGCTTTCCGCCCGGCGCGGTTGCCTGCCTCCTCGTCCGTATGATCCCTCCCGAGACCTTCAACCACATCGAGAACATCAAGAAGCGCGCCGGTCACCTGTGGAGGTTTCTTTGACGGCGAACAAAAACTGCGCGAAATCGAGGCGATGGAGGCCGAGATGGGCGCGCCCAGCTTCTGGGAGCACAGCGAGCGCGCCCAGCGCCACATCGCCAAGCTCAACGGCCTGAAGAAGGCCGTGCTCCCCGTGGTCGCCTTCCGCAAAAAGGTCGACGACGTGGGCGTGATGGTGGAACTGGTCGAGGCCGCTTCCGGCGCGGAGCGGGAGACGTACGCTGCCGAGCTCAGCGACCAAGTCACCGCGATGATGCGCGAGCTCGACGCGATCGAGATCGGGGCCTTCCTTACCGGCCAGTTCGACCGCAACAACGCCATCCTCTCGATCCAGTCCGGTGCCGGCGGCACGGAGTCCAACGACTGGGCCGACATCCTTTTTCGGATGTATAACCGCTGGGCGGAGCGCCGCGGGTTCACCGTGGAGCTGCAGGACGTCCAGCCCGGCGACCAGGCCGGGATCAGCCGCGCCACCGTGTTGGTGAAGGGCGAGAATGCCTACGGCTACGTCAAGGCCGAGCGCGGCGTCCACCGCCTTGTCCGCATCAGCCCGTTCGACGCCAATAAGCGCCGCCATACCTCGTTCTGCGCGGTCGACGTGATCGCGGAGATCAACGAGGAGATCAACATTGAGATTCCCGACGCGGAGATCCGCGTCGACGTCTACCGCTCCTCCGGCAAGGGCGGCCAGGGCGTCAACACCACTGACTCCGCCGTGCGTATCACGCACCTGACCTCCGGCATCGTGGTGGTCTGCCAGAACGAGCGCTCCCAGATCAAGAACCGGGCCAGCGCGATGAACGTGCTCAAGGCGCGGCTGTACGAAAAACGTCAGGACGAGCAGCGCGCGGAGATGGACAAGTTCTACGGTGAGAAGGGCGAGATCGGCTGGGGCAGCCAGATCCGCAGCTACGTCCTGCAGCCGTACCAGATGGTCAAGGACCTGCGCACTGGCGTCAGCACCAGCGACACGCAGGGCGTGCTCGACGGCGACCTCGACCGGTTCATCAACGCGTGGCTCCGCGCCGGCTGCCCGCGGCACCGCAACAAGGAGATCCAGATGGACGACGAGTGAGCCTGGCCTGCGCCGGCTCACCCCCGTCCTCTCCCTCCCGGCGATGCCCCTGTCCCCGGCGGAACTCAGCGGCGCCTTCTCGGCGCAGAGCCTCTTCGAGGCCAAGACCTGGCGCCTGTCGCCCGAGGCTTGGCCGCTGACGGGCGCCCAAGTCGCCGAACTGGAGGCGATCGGCGCGGCTTGCCTTGAGTTCCACGTGGCGCTTGAGACGCTTTACCTGCGTTCCGCGGCCGGCCGCAACCTGCTGCGCAACCGTCCCTTGGTGGCTCCGTGGGTCGCGGACTACCTCGACCGAGGGAAGCCGCCGGAGCTTGTCGCCCACGGCCGGCACCCCGCCAACCGCGGCGCCCTGCCGACCCTGCTGCGCCCCGACCTGCTGCTGACGGCGAAGGGCTGGGCGCTTACCGAGCTCGACTCCGTCCCGGGCGGGGTGGGGCTCACCGCCTTCCTCAACCGCCTCTACGCCGGCACGGGGAAGATCCTCGGTGCGGGGGACGCGCTGGTGACGCGCTTCCACGCCGCCCTCGCGGCCCTGCGACCCGCGGTGCGCAACCCGGTGATCGCGCTGGTGGTCAGCGCGGAGGCGGCCACCTACCGCCCGGAGATGGAGTGGCTGGCGCAGCAATTGCAGCTGCAGGGCCGGCGGGTGCACTGCGTGCGGCCCGAGGAACTTTTCCCGCTGGGCTCGACCCTCTGCCTGGCGGTCGACGGGAATCCCGAGCGGATCGACGTCGTCTATCGGTTCTTCGAGCTCTTCGACCTGCCAAACATCTTGGTGCACCGCTTCATCCTCGACGCGTGGGCGGCGGGCGAGGTGGCGGTCGCCCCTCCGCTGCGCGCCTTTCAGGAGGAGAAGCTTGCGCTTGCCCTGTTCCACCACCCCCGGCTGCGGGACTTCTGGGCTGAGGTGCTCCCCGCCGGCGCGCGGCGGATCCTGGCCGCGCTGATCCCGCCCAGCTGGATCGTGGACCCGGCCCCCCTGCCTCCCGGCGCGGTGCTCGACGGCCCGCTGGTCGGCGGACACCCGCTCCACGACTGGCGGGAACTGGCCACCGCCTCGCAGAAGGAAAGGGATCTGATCCTCAAGATCAGCGGGTTCCACGAGTCCGCGTGGGGCGCGCGCGGCGTCACCCTCGGCAGCGATGTCCCGCGCGAGGTCTGGCAGGCCGCCATCGAGCAGGCCCTCGCGGAGGCGTCGCACCATCCCCGCGTGCTCCAAGTGTTCCGCAAGCCGCGCCTGTTGGAACATCCGGTCTACCCGCTGGACGCCTCCGCGACCGACGACGCGCGTCCGCAGTCGGGACGGCTCCGTCTCTGCCCCTACTTCACCGTCGAGGCTGGCGCGACCCGGCTCACGGGTGCGCTCGCGACGTTCTGTCCGGCGGACAAGAAGATCATCCATGGGATGCAGGACGCCGCCCTGTTGCCGTGCCGACGGGTGGATTGAGGCTTGGCGGCACCCGTACTTCAGCGGGCGGCGGCGCGGCGGAGTCGGTCGTTGATCGCCAGCGCGAAGCCGTCCTCTCCCGGTGCCGCCTCGAAGTGAAGGTGCCGGTAGCCGGCCGCGTCCAGCTCGCGCAGGCACGCGAATAGCCGCCGCGCTGCGCCCCGCAGGTCGCCGCGGGCGTCGAGCCAACGGACGTTCGGCCGAGCCCGGCCCGCCGGGCGAGCAAGGAAGAGCCAAGCCTCGTCCGCCGGACCCGCGGCCGCGGCGGCGGGATCGAGGCCTGCGTGTAGCGTCGCCGGGGTGCGGGGACTGTAATGCCGGACGAGCTGGCCCGGCGCGATCTGGGCCTGGCGCGCGCCGCCCACCGGGCTGCCGTCCCCGACACGTACCCCCAGCACCTCTTCCAGTTGCGCGCGGGAGATCGCCCCGGGGCGCAGCAGCGCGGGTCGCGCCGGGTCGCGCAGGTCGACGATCGTGGATTCGACGCCGACCGCGCAGGGACCGCCCTCGAGGATGTGTCCGATTCGCGTGCCCAAGCCGGTACGGACGTGCTCCGCGGTGGTGGGGCTGACGTAGCCAAAGGGATTCGCGCTGGGCGCCGCGAGGGGACGCCCGGTGAGGCGCAGGAGCCGGCGGAAGAGCGGGTGGGCCGGCACGCGCACGGCGACGCTCGGTAGCCCGGCGGAGACGAGCGCGGGCACGGCGGCGTGCCGTGGGAGCACGAGCGTGAGGGGGCCGGGCCAGAAGGCCGCCGCGAGCTGGCGCGTGGCGGAGTTGCCCTCGGCCACCGTCTCCAGTTCGTCCGCGGCGGCGAGGTGGACGATCAGCGGGTCCGTCGCGGGCCGGCCCTTCGCGCGGTAGATGCGGGCGCAGGCCCGTGCGTCGAGGGCATCCGCCGCGAGGCCGTAGACCGTCTCGGTCGGGACGGCGACAAGGCCGCCCCGCCGCAGCACGCCCGCGAGGTGGGCAAGATTACGGGCGGTGCCGGAGTAGATGCGGGCGCGGCGGGACGGGACGGCCATCGGGCTCCAGAGAGGCGGCCGGGCGGGCGGGGCGCCAGCCGCAAAATGTCCCGGTTCAGCCAGCGGCCGCGCGCAGGGTCGGGCGTTCGGACCAGCGGGCGGCGACCGCCAGCGGCGGGTGGTCGCGCGGGCCGCGCAGCGAGGCCGTCCATTGCACCCCCAGCTCCTCCCGCGGACCCGAGCTGAACCGCTTTAATCTTGAGTGCCGGCAGCTTGCCCGCGGCGGCGTCGGGATGGATGGCCGTTCGCGCGCCGAGCGCGTCACCCTGCAGTTCTTGTTCGACGCGGCGGTCCCGTTCCTCGCGCTGCGAGGGGTGCGCCTAGTGACGCGGCCGACCGACCCCGCGCGCGCGGCCTGTTTCGATGGGCGGATGAAGCCCGCGGCGAGCGCGTCCCCGGAGCTGGAGCGGGCGGCCCTCGCGGAGACGGAGCACCGGCCGGACCGCTTCGACCACACCAAGCTGTGGCGGCGCTCCGAATGGGAATTCTGCCGCTGGTACCGGGTGGACACCCTCGGCTTCCGCGGCTGCTGCGCGCTGCCGGGCACGATCGTGCTGCGGTTCGTCGCGCTGCTCCGCTGGGCCGCGCCCTGAGTGCGGACCGCGGTCCCGGGAGCTCCCGGAGGGAGGGCCCCGCTTTTGGCTGGGCAACTTCGGCCCTTGGCGTTCGTCTCCTCCCGCATGAAGCTGCTCCTCGCCGCTCTGCTGGCGCTGGCCGGCCCGCTAGCCGCCGCGGAACCCGTCCCCGCCGCGGAACCCGTCGTCGAGCTGCCCCGCTTCGTGGTCACCGACAACCGCGAGTTGCCGCCGCCAGAGGCGTGGCGATACGCGGCGATCCCCGGCTTCGAGATCCTGAGCAACGCGTCCGACCGCGCGACGCAGCGGCTGCTGCGGGATTTCGCGATGTTCCGCCAGGCGCTCGGCCACGTCTGGCCCCAGCCCGGGCGTCACCCGCAGACCACGTCGCTCATCCTCTGCGCGAAGCGGGGCAAGTTCCAGGACTTCATCCCCGCGGGCCGCTACGTGCCCGACGCGGGCTTCGCCAGCGTCTTTCTGAAGCAGCGGGCGCAGACCGCGATTGTGATCGACCTCCAGGCCACAACGCTGAACGTCCTTAACGTCGACGGCCTGAACGACGCGGCGACGGGCACGGACTCGGGGATGGTCTCGGTCGACCACGACAAGCAGCTGTACCGGGAGTATGTGCGGTACCTGCTCAGCAGCAACGAGCCGCGGCTGCCAGCGTGGGTCGAGGAGGGGTTGTCGCAGATAATTATGCGGATGGAGTTCGACCGCCGCTGGATCTCCTTCGCCAAGCTCGAGGACCCCAACACCATCTCCGCGCAGGCGGCGATGGTACAGCAGCTCAACGCGCTGGGGGCGGGCGAGGAGGGGGCGGAGTCGATGGCGCTGCCGGGCGCGCCGGCCGAGGATCGGGACTTTAACGCGGCGCTGCAGCGCAAGGCGCTCGTGCCGCTGGACAAGTTTTTCGCCGCCGCCCACGACTCCTCTGAGGCGACGAACGTGCTCGGGAACAACCGCTGGGCGAAGCAGGCCTACGCGTTCGTCCATATGTGCCTCTACGGCCTGAACGGGAAGTACCAGAAGCCTTTCGCGACCTTTCTGCAGCGGCTGGCGCGGGAGCCCGCGAGCGAGGAGCTGTTCCGCCAAGTCTTCAACCGCACCTACAAGCAGATGCTGCTGGAGCTGCGGGGCTACATCGACTTCACGGTCTACCAGCACCGCGAGTACCGGTCCAAGGAGGACGTGATCGTGCCGCCGCCGCCGGTGGAATTGCGCGACGCGACGCAGGCCGAGGTGGGGCGGATCAAGGGTGAGGCGATGGTATTGGCCGGCCGGGTGAAGCCCGCCCGCGCTGAGCTCGTCGCCCCCTACACCCGCGGCGAGCGCGACCCTTACCTGCTGGCGGCGCTTGGCCTGTACGAGCAGCGCCATGGCAATGCGGCCCGCGCACGGCAGTTCCTCGAGGCTGGTTTCGCGGGGGGCGCCCGGCGCTCCGAGGCCAACCTGGAGCTCGCCCGCCTGCGCTTGGCCGAGGCGCTCGCGTCCCCGGGCGCGGGTACCCAGCTCGCGCCGGCCCAGACCCGCGCGATCCTCGCGCCATTGCAGCTCGCGCACGGCAAGCCGCCGCTGCTGGCGGCGGTTTACGACGTCGCGGGCGACACTTGGGCGCGCAGTGCGGCCGCGCCGACGCGCGAGGAGGCCAAACTAATGGTCGAGGGTGCGATGCTGTTCCCGACGCGGCTGCGGACGGTCTTCCAGGCCGGCGTACTAGCCCGAGACGCCGGTGACCTCCAGTCGGCCCATGCCCTTGCTGACCACGGCGTGAAGTACGCGCCCACCCCCGAGGCCCGCCAGCGCTTCACCGGCCTCAAGGAATCCCTGGCCCCCGCGCCCCCCGCCGCCACCGTGCCCGCCGGTGCGGTTCTGACGCCGCCGTGACCCTGAACCCGATGTCTCGCCGTCAGGTCCGTCTCGCGCTCCTCTTAGGCTTCGCGCCGGTGGTCGCGGCCCCGCCGGGCCCGGTCGTCGAGCTGCCGGTGTTCGAGGTGACCGACTCGCGGGTGCTACCGCCGCCCGAGGAATGGCGCTATGCAGAGATCCCGGGGTTCGAGATCCTGTCCCGCCTCTCGGAGCGGGAGACCCGCCGCTTCGTGGCCGACTTCCTGCTGCTGCAGCAGGTGATCGAGATCATTATGCCGGGCCTGACCCGCGGGCAGGTCGCGGTGCCGACGGCGCTCATCCTGTGCGGGCGCGGGCGGGGGTTCGACGAGTTCCTGCCGGTACGCGACCGCGCGGAACGGTTCGCGATGAACAGCCTGTTCCTCCAGAATCCGGAGCGAGCCGCGATTGTCGTCGACTTTGCCCTGCAGGAGCTGCGCTTCAGCGACGCCGAGACGGTGGAGAGCGACCCGTACCGCTCGTTTTACATCGAGTACTTCCGCCACCTCATCCGCCGCCAGCTGGCGCAGCCGCCGCCGGCGTGGTTCGAGGAGGGCCTTGTGCAGCTGTTCGGCGCGATCGATTTCTCGCGCGAGACGATCACCTTCGGCCAGATCGGAGACGGATTTGGGGCGGAGAAGCTGGGCGACTTCAACCAGGTGCTCTCGCGCAAGGCCCTCGTGCCCCTCGGCGAGATGCTGCGCCCGGAGGGCCCCCGCCAGCGCACGCGCTACTGGAAGGCCCAGTGCTACGCCTTCGTCCACCTCTGCCTCTACGGGAACAACCGGAAGTACCAGAAGCCGTTCCTGCAGTTCGTGACGCGCCTCGGCAGCGAGCCGCTGACCGAGCCGCTGTTCAAGGAGTGCTTCAACCGGACCTACCGGCAGATGGCGCTGGAGATCCGCAGCCACTGCGAGTTCACGGTCTACAACGCGATGCGGTTCCAGGCGAAGAAGGGCGAGGCGCTGCCCGCGCCGCCGCCGGTCGAGCTGCGGGCGGCCCCGGACGCGGACGTCGGGCGCATCAAGGGCGAGGTGCTGCGGCTCGGGGGCCACGGCGACTCCGCGCGCAACGCGCTCATCGCACCCTACGTGCGGGGCGAGCGCGACCCGCGTCTGCTCGCCGCGCTGGGGCTGGACGAGCTGGAGGCCGGCCGCCGCGACCGCGCGCGGCGTTTCCTTGAGGCGGCGGCCCAGGCCGGGGCCATGCGGGCGCGCGCCCACGTCGAGCTGGCCCGCCTGCGGCTGGAGGAGGCCCGCCAGCGGCCCGGCGCGCCCGACGGCGGCCTGAGCGAGGCGCAGGTGACCGCCGTGCTGAAGCCGCTCTTCACCGCGCTGAAGCAACCGCCCCCCCTCGCAGCGGCCTACGGGCTAATCGCAGAGACCTGGATGCAGTCCGTGGTCGCGCCACAGGCGGAGCACCTCGCCGTGGTGATCGAGGGCCTCAACCGGTTCCCGCGTGATCTGGCGCTGCTGCAGCAGGCCGCCCTGCTCGCCCACCGCCGCGGTTTTCCGACCGAGGCGAAGGCGATGGCCGAGCGCGGGGTGAAGCTCGCCCGCGACCCTGCCGAACGGGAGCGCTTTGCCCTGCTCCGGACCTCCCTCGACGTCCCCGCGCCGGGCGGAGCCCCTGCGCCCGCGCCGGCGTCGTTCCTCGACGGCCTGACCACCTTGGAGCGACCCGCGACCCCGCCCGCCCCGGCGTCCAACCCGCCCCCCGCCCGCAAATGATCCGCAAGGCCTTCGTGATGAGCGTGCATCCCGGCGCCGAGGCCGAGTACGCCCGGCGCCACCAGCCGATCTGGCCCGAGCTCGAGGCCGTGCTGCGCGCTCACGGCGTCCACAACTACTCGATCTTCCTCCACGGGGAGACGCGCCAGCTCTTCGCCTACGCGGAGATCGAGAGTGAGGAGCGCTGGGCCGCGATCGCCGCGACCGACGTCTGCCGTCGCTGGTGGAGGCGGATGGCGGACGTGATGCCGGCCGAGCCCGACGCGCGGCCCGTCTCCCGCGGCCTACGCGAGGTGTTCCACCTCGATTGAGCCGTCCTGCGGCTAGGGGCGCAGCCAGGCGGCGAGCGGCAGGTTCTGTTCGCGGATCGCGGCGGCCGCGAGTCCCGCCACCGCCTCCGCCCCGGCCGCCGAGAAATGGGTGTCGTCCTGCCTGCCTTCCGGGATGCGCGGGCGCGCGCCCGGGGCGAGCCACACAAAGAATCTCCGCGAGGGCACGTCACCCTCCCGCTGCAGCCACGCCGCGGTCGCCCGTTCGAGGTCGAGCGTCGAGACCTCTTTCTCCGCCGCCACCGCGCGGACCGCGGCCGGGTAGTCCCCGTGCGTGTCGCGCAGGCGGCCCGCGGCGTCGAACTTGCGTCGGCACACGGGCGTGGTCAGCAGCGGCACCGCGCCGCGCGCCCGCGTTTCGCGCACGAAACGCCGGAGATGGTCCCGGAAGCTCGTCGCCGGATCGGTGGACCGCTTCGGGTCCTCGCGCATCTCGTTGTTGTGCGCGAACTGGATCACCACGAAGTCGCCCGGTCGCAGGTCCGCGGCGGTGGCGGGGAGCAGCGCGGCGAGGGTTGGAGCAGGGATTTCACGAGGGGGGCTGGGCGCGGGCCCAAGGGAGCGGCAGATCGAGGTCGACGTTGCCACCGCTGAGGATGATCCCGACCCGGCGGCCGGCGGCGGGTACGCGGTCCTCCATCACGGCGGCGTAGGGCACGGCGGCGGAGGGCTCGACCACCACCTTGAGGGCCTCGAACAGCAGGTGCATCGCCGCGATGATCCCCGCCTCGCTGACCGTGACGATGTCGTGCACGTGCCGGCGGGCGAGGGCGAGGTTGGGTTCGCCGATGGTCGTGCGCAGGCCGTCGGCGATGGTGCGCGGGTCGGTCATCGGGACCCGCTCCGTCCCGTGGAAGGAGCGGGCGGCGTCGTCCGCTCCGGTCGGCTCCGCCCCGATCACCTGCGTGGATGGGCGCAGCGCGCGGACGGCCACGGCCGTGCCCGCGAGCAGGCCTCCGCCGCCGACGGGGCAGAGCACGGCGTCGAGATCGGGGACGTCCTCGAGGAACTCCAGCGCGGCGGTGCCCTGGCCGGCCATCACGCGCTCGTCCTCGAATGGGTGGACGAGGTTCGCGCGGGTCTCCTCGAGGATGGCCGCGCAGGCGCGTTCGCGGGCATCCTGGGTGGGTTCGCAGAAGGTGAGCCGGCCGCCGTAGGCCTCGACCATCCGGACCTTGGGGCGGGCGGCGTTGCGCGGCATCACGATGTGCGCGGGGATGCCGCGGAGCTTGGCGGCGCGGGCGAGGGCCGCGGCGTGGTTGCCGGAGGAGTGGGTGGCGACGCCCCGCCGCGCTTCCGCGTCGCCGAGGGAAAAGACGGCGTTGGCGGCGCCGCGGGCCTTGAAGGCGCCGGCCTTCTGCAGGTTCTCGCACTTGAAAAACAGGCGCCCGCCGCAGGCCGCGTCGAGCCGGGCGTTCGCCAGCACCGGGGTCCGCGTGACGTGGGGCCGGATGCGGTCGTGCGCGGCCCGGATGGCGGTGAGGTCGAGGCTCATCGGCGCAGCTTGCCGGCGGCGCGCCCCGCCTGCAACCTCCGGGAATGGTCAAGAAGCTCCTCCACACCCGCCTCCGCGTGAACGACCTCGAGCGCTCCGTCCGATTCTACCAGGACGCCCTCGGGCTGACGGTCGCCCGCCGCAGCGTCTCGCCGCGCGGCGCGCAGGTCGCCTTCCTCGCGACCCCGGGCAGCGAGGAGGAGATCGAGCTGTGCCAGTTGCCCTCCAGCCCGCCGGTGCAGGTCCAGCCGGACCTGATGCACCTCGCGTTCGAGGTGGATGACCTCGCCGCGTACGCCGCCGAGCTGGCGCGCAAGGGTTACCCGCTCTCGGACGGACCGACGCTGACCGGCAGCGGCTCCACCATTGCGTTCATCGACGCCCCCGAGGGCTACGAGGTGGAACTGATCCAGCGGGCGCGCCGCTGAGGGGGCGGCGTTGGCCGCGCTCCCAGGCGAACAGGAACTGCTGCGCGAGCCCCGCCTGCGGGCCGAAGTGCGCGCGGCCGAAGTGCGCCACCTGGGCGGGCGACCAGCCCTCGAGGCCGTAGTGGCGCGCGAGCGCCTGCAGGATCCACGTGTCCACCGGGAAGGCCTCGAGCCGGCCGGCGCCAAAGAGGAGCACGCAGTCCGCGACCTTTGTGCCCACCCCCGGCAACTCGAGCAGCCGGGCGTGCGCCGCGGCGTAAGGGAGGTCCTCCGTCTCTTCCAGCCAGCCAGGGCGCGCGGCGAGGTAGCGGGCGGTCCCGGCGACGTGTCGCGCCCGGAAGCCGAGCAGGCAACGCCGCAGCTCCGACTCCGGCACCGCCGCGAGTTCGGCCCAGCCCGGCAGGGCGTGGGGCCCGCCAGGGAACAGCGGCCGGCCGAGCCGCGCCGCCAGCAACTCTACCATCTGCTTGATCTGCACGATCTGCTTGGTCGCGCTGCAAAGGAAGGCGAGTAGGGTCTCGCCGAAGGGCTGACGCAGGAGGCGTAGGCCGGGGAACGCCGCGACGCACCGAGCGAGGTGGGCGTCACTCCGCCACGGCAGCGCGTTGGTCGCGGCCGCGAAGTCTGTGCCGGCCGCGAAGTACGCCGCAAGATCCGCCGGGCCGGTGACGCTGCCCGCCGGGGCCCACTCCGGCCGGCCCCCCGCGCCAAGGCGCACGTGCACGGCGTGGCGACCCCAGAGCCCGGAGAAGGCCGCGGGGCCGGCGGCGGGATCCGGATTCCACCGGAACGCCTGCCCGCGGTCGAGGATCTCGGCGAGCACCGCCGGCGTCAGGGGCGGCAAGCCTTCCAGTGGCGCCCAGGAATTGGCGGCCATGATCAGGGCGCCGGATCCACCCAAAGGAAACTGCGCTCCGCCGCGAGCTCCCGTCCGCCGGCGTCCAGCACCCGCAGCCGCCACGCGACGGGTTGCGCCCGCTTCCCGCCCGGCCACGCCTCCCCGGTCAGGCCCAGTTCCACCACCTCCTCGCCCGCGCGCAGCGCGGCCGGGAAACGGTGGAGCACCGGCTCGGGCCCGTCGGGCCGGAGGACCATCAGCTCGAGGACGGCCTCCGGCGCGGCGGTGCCGCGCGTGCGCACCAGGAAGTAGAATCCCGCGCGCTCCCCGGCGGAGGTCCGCAGCACGCGGCGCGGTCCGGAATCCGGGGCGGCGCCGAAGTACTCGCGCAGCCGCGTAAAGTCCTCCGCGTCCTTCCAGCCCGGCCACACGCGCACGAGGGCGAACCCCGTTCCGGGCGCGGCCATGGCGGCGCCGGCGAGGCAGAGGAGGAACAGGAGGCGGAGCGGGGACATCGCGGGGGATGGTGGCCGCGGGCGCGCGCGCCGCAAGCCGCGGGGATGTCAGGGAGCGGCGAACTCGACCCGCTGGAAGCGATGCAGGCCAAGGGTGGCCGGTTCCCAGCCGCGCACGGCCGGATCCAGCAGGAAGGTCTGCGCGCCGTGCACCAGCGGGGTCACCGGCGCCTCCTCCAGCAGTCGCGTCTCCGCGCGCCGCAGCAGCGCGGCGCGCGCGGCGGGATCGGCCGTCCCGCGGGCTTCCGCCAGCAGCCCGTCATAGGTGGCATCCGCCCAGCCGGTCCAGTTGTTGCCCCCGCCGGTCACGAACAGGCCAAGGAAGGTGAGGGGATCGGCGTAGTCGGCGACCCAGCCTAGCAGCGCCGCGGTGTGGGCGCCCTGCTGCTGCTGCTCGAGCCAAGTCTTCTGCTCGACGACCTCGATCATCGCCGTGACGCCGATCCGCCGCCACATCTCCTGGATCGCCTCCGCGACCTTGGGCAGGTGGCCGTCGTTGCGGGCGAGGAGGGGGATCGCGGGCAGGCCGCGGCCGTCCGGGAAGCCCGCCTCCGCGAGCAGCCGGCGGGCGGCCTCCGGGTCGGTGCGGGTGCCGGCCACGGGCGTGTACTCGCCGCAGCCCGGGGGCACGAAGCCGGGGGCCGGGGCGCGGGCGCCGGAGTAGACAGCGCGCGAGAGGGCGGCGCGGTCGATGGCGAGGGCCAGCGCGCGGCGGACCGCGGGCCGGTCGAGCGGCGCGCGCCGGACGTTGAGGTTGAGGTACCAGGTGTTGAGGAGCGGATCGACGCGGAGGCGCGGGTCCGCGGCTTCGCGGTAGGCGCCGAGGCGGCTCGCGGGCAGGTCGAAGGTGACGTGCAGCTGGCCGGCGCGGAACGCGTGCTCCTCGGCGCCGGGTTGCTCGATGGGCAGGAATTCCACCCGTCGCAGGCGGGTGCCCGCCGCGTCCCAGTACGCGGGGTTGCGCGCGACCGCGATCCGCGCCTGCGGCCGCCATTCGGCGAGGGTGAAGGCGCCGTTGCCCACGAGGTTGCCCGGGCGGGTCCACGCCGTGCCGCGCCGCGCCCCGGCGTCGAGGCGTTCTAGGGTCCCGCGGTGCACGGGGTACCAGGCCGGGTGGGCCACGAGGGTGGGGAGGTAGGGCACGGGGTGGGCGAGGTGCAGGCGGAGCGTGCGGTCGTCCACCGCCTCCACCCCGACGCGCCCGAAGTCCGGCGTGCGCCCCTCGTGGAAGTCCCGCGCGCCGCGCAGCACCCAGAGCAGGTGGGCGGAGGGAGAGCCGAGCGCGGGGTTGAGCACGCGGTGGAAGGCGTACGCGAAGTCCGCGGCCGTGACCGGGTCGCCGTTCGACCAGCGCGCCTCGGGCCGGAGTTGGAACGTCCACGCGCGGCCTTCGGCGGAGGTTTCCCAGCGGACGGCCGCGCCAGGCAGGCCCCGCGAGGTTCGCTCCTCGAGCACGGTGAGGCCCTCGAAGAGCGCGCTGACGACGATCATCTCGGTGAACGCGTCGACGGTGTGGGGATCGAGGTCCGCCGGTTCCGCCTGGTTGCCCACCAGCAGGGTGCCGGTGCGCCGGCCGGCCTCCGCCGGGGTCTCCCGCCCGCCGCAGCCGGCGAGGACGACCATGAGCACCGCCGCCCAGGACGCAGGGATCTTCCGCATCCCCGGAGCAAAGTCTCTCGGCGGGCCGGGCCAAGGCATTTCCGGGGGCGGCGGGCCGCGCAAAATCGGGATGGCGTCGGGCGGCGCGGGGCGCCTAGAAACGGGGATGATCCGCCCGCCCCGTTATCCCGTGCGTCGCGACTTCCTCCGGGCTGGCGCCGGCGCCCTGCTCGCCGCCGGCCTGCCCCCCGCCCGCGCCGCCGCCGCCGCGAACAACGCCCGCGTCGCCATCGTGACCTGTCGCGGCTACGGCCCCGAGGTGAAGGCGGCGCTCGACCGCAGCTTCGACCAGCTCGGCGGCCTCGGCCCGCTCGTCGGCGGCAAGACCGTCACGATCAAGCTCAACCTCACCGGCTCCAACTTCACCCCGCTCTTCGGCCGCCCCGTGGGTGAAAGCTACATCACGCACCCCGCGACCGTGATGGCGCTCACCGCCTCGCTCTTCACCGCCGGCGCGCGGCGCGTGCGCCTCGTCGAGTCCACCAGCCTCCGCCAGCCGCTCGAGCGAACCCTCGTCGACGCCGGCTTCGACTGGCGGGCGCTCTCTGCGCTGGGCCGGGTCGAGGCCGAGGACACCCGCAACCTCGGGCTCGGCCGCACCTACGCGACGCTCAAGGTCGGCTTCGGCGGGCACCTCTTCGAGCAGTTCGAGCTCAACCGCTCGTACGTGGACACCGACGTGTTCGTCTCCCTCTGCAAGCTGAAGACCCACATCACCACGGGCATCACGCTCACGATGAAGAACCTCTTCGGCATCACCCCCAACGCACTCTACGGCGACGACGCCCCTTCCGAGGACGGCGTGCGCGGGCGCGGGCGGCTGCACAACCTCAAGGGCTGGGACGGGCAGAATCAGGCCGTCTTCGATCCCCCGGGGAGCAAGCGCGACTTCTTCGAGCCGAAGGACGCAGGCTACCGCATCCCACGGATCGTGACCGACGTCTGCGCCGCGCGCCCGATCCACCTCGGCATCATCGACGGCATCACGACCCTCAACTGGTCCGAAGGCCCGTGGGTGAAGGGCCGCGAGCAGAAGATGGCCCGCCCCGGGGTCATCATCGCCGGCCTGGACCCGGTGGCGACCGACACCGTGGGCACGGCGGTGATGGGCTTCGGGAATGTGCGCGCGGAGCGGGGCACGATCCCGTTCAAGCCGGGCGACAACCACTTGGTGATGGCGGAGCGGGCGGGCCTCGGCACCGCGGACCTCGCGCGGATCGACGTCGCCGGCGAGCCGATCGCGAAGGTGCGCAGCCGCGAGTTCCCGGCCTAACCGGCCGCGCGGCGGTCGCGCCAGCGCCACCAACCGGCGAGCACGCTGCCGATCACCGAGTGGAACACGCTCGAGATCGCGCAGGGCACGGCCGTGAGCGGGTCGGTGAAGTGCTTCCGCGCGAGCACCACGCCGAGGCCCGAGTTCTGCATCCCGACCTCAATCGAGATCGTGCGCACCGCCGCGCGGTCAAAACCGAGGACCCGGGCGAAGGCGTAGCCGAGGGCGAAGCCGCCGGCGTGCAGCGTGAACACCGCCGCCAGCAGGGGGCCGGCCGCCTGCCGGATCGCGGCCGCGCTCCCGCCGATCACGCTCGCGCAGATGAGCGCGATCACCACCACCGAGAGCAGCGGCAGCACGGCCTGGGCCCGGGCCACGGCCCGCGGCGCGCGCCGGTTCAGCCACACCCCCAGCACCACGGGCAGGACCACGACCTGGAAGGTGCTCAGGAACAGGCCCCACGCGTCCACCTGCACCAGCGTGCCCGCCAGCCAGGAGGTGAGCAGCGGGGTCATGAAGACGGCCGCGAAGGTCGAGCACATCGTCATCACCACTGAGAGGCAGACGTTGGCGCCGGCGAGGTAGGTAACGACGTTGGAGGCAGTGCCGCCCGGGCAGCAGGCGACGAGGATGAGCCCGACCGCGAAGGCGGGCTCGAGCCCGAAGACGCGACCGGCGGCCCAGCCGAGCAAGGGCATGATGGTGAATTGGCCAACGAAACCGGCGGCGACGGCGGCCGGCATCCGAGCCACCCCGCGGAAATCCTCCGGCGTGAGGGTCAGCCCCATCCCGAGCATCACCGCGGCGAGGCCCCAGACGATCCACGGGCCGCTGAACCAGGTGAAGGCGCGCGGCTCGACCAGCGCGAGGCCGCTGCAGGCGGCGACCCAGACGGGGAACGCGTTGGTCAGTGTGTTGAGGAGGCGGGGCATCGCGCGGCACGCTGGGCGGCCGTCGCGGCGCTGGCGAGCCCGGAGGCGGGGCTCGCGCATTGACTTGCCGCGGGTGGCGCGGTTCAAACCCACCGTGGCCGTCGCGCCGTCGCGGTCGGCCCCTTCCTTCCCTCCCTCCGCCCCCTATGAAGAAGTACAACGTCGCGGTCGTCGGCTACGGCTGGGTCGCGACCGCCCACATCCCGGCGATCAATGCGACTGGCCAGGCGCGCGTCACCGCCATCTGCTCGTCCCGCCCGCTCGATGCCGCGGCCCTCTCCGCCCAGCACAGCGGGCCCATCGCGACCTACACGAGCTACGAGGAGATGTTGCGCCGGCCGGACATCCACGCGGTCTCCATCTGTAGTTACCCGCGGGAACACGCGGCCCACGCGATCGCCGCCGCCCGCGCGGGCAAGCACATCATCTTGGAGAAGCCGATCAGCCTGACGCTGGAGGACGCGCGGGCGGTTGCCGCTGCGGTCAAGGCCGCCGGCGTGAGGGTCTGCGTCTGCTTTGAGTGCCGTTTCTCCAGCCAGTTTCTCGCCACCAAGGCCGTCCTCGACGCCGGCCTCCTCGGCCGGCTCCACTACGGGGAGGTTGATTACTACCACGGCATCGGCCCCTGGTACGGCCAGTTCCGCTGGAACGTCCGGCGCGACGGCGGCGGCACCAGCCTGCTCTCGGCCGGCTGCCACGCGATGGACGCCCTGCTGCTCTGCCTTGGCGGCGAGGTCGAGAGCGTCACCAGCGTCGCCACGCGCTCCAGCAGCCCGACCTTCGCGCCCTACGAGTACCCGACCACCTCGGTCACCCTCGTGCGCTTCCGCCACGGCGCGGTCGGCAAGGTCGCCTCGGTCATCGACTGCCTGCAGCCCTACTACTTCCACACGCACCTCGTGGGCAGCGAGGGCAGCCTCCTCGACCATCGCTTCCACTCGGCCAAGCTCGCCACGGACAAGCACCGCTGGAGCGAGCTCTCGATGAAGCTGCTCGATTCGGGCGACGTCTCGGATCACCCCTACCAGACCCAGTTCCAGGCCTTCTTCGACGCCCTCGACGCCGGCCGAGAGATGCCGCTGACGTCGCTCGACGACGCGATGCGGTCGCACCTCGCCTGCCTCGCCGCCGACCGCTCGGCCGCCGAGAACCGGACCGTCGCGCTGGCCGAGCTGCATGGCTGAGCGGGCGGCCATCGCCATCGCGGCGCACCCGGACGACATCGAGTTCACGATGGCCGGCACGCTCCTGCGGCTGCGGGAGGCGGGCTGGCAGATCCACTGCCTGAACGTCTCCTCCGGGGACTGCGGCAGCCTCGCGCATCGTCCCGCCGCGCTGCGCCGGATCCGCGCCGCCGAGGCCCGCCGGGCCGCCGCCGTGCTCGGCGCGACGCACCACCCCAGCCTGGCTGACGATATCCAGATCCTCTACGGGCTGCCGCTGCTGCGCCGCCTCGCCGCCGTCATCCGCGAGGTGCGGCCCGCGATCGTCCTCACCCATCCGCCGCAGGACTATATGGAGGACCACACGGAGACCTGCCGCTTGGCGGTGTCCGCCGCCTTCGTCCGCGGGATCCCCAACTTCCCCTCGGTCCCCCGCCGGGAGGCGTGGGGCGGGGAGACCGTGGTCTACCACGCGATGCCCCACGGCCTGCACGATCCGCTGCGGCGCCGCGTGGTCGCGGGCGCTTGGGTCGACACCGCTGCCGTGCACGCCCGCAAGCTCGAGGCGCTCGCCTGCCACGAGAGCCAGCACGCGTGGCTGCGGGCGTCCCAAGGGATGAACTCCTACCTGCGCGATATGGAGCGGATGAGCCGCGCCGTCGGCCGCCAGTCCGGCCGGTTCCGCCACGCCGAGGGCTGGCGGCGACACAGCCACCCCGGCTTCAGCGCCACAGACACCGACCCGCTCCGCGCCGCTCTGGGCCCGCTCTGCTGGGTCAACGCCGCCCAGGAGCGCGTGCTGCGGCGCGGCGCCCCCTGATCTTATGCCCCGCAAGCTCAGCACCATCGCCCCCGATTGGTGGGATTACACCACCCTTGATTCCGAGCTCATCGCTGAGGCCGCGCGCCTCACCTCGGCCCAGCTCGTCCGCCTGTCCCGCGACGGCTTCCGCGTCGTTCTCTATGACTCGCTGGAGGATTTCTACCTCGCCGAGGCGCTGGAGTACATCACCGCGTGGCGCCAGGCCACGGCGGACAACCCGGTCGGCATCTGCGGCCCGATCGGCCCGACGGAGCAGCTGCCGCTCGTCGCCCGGCTCGTCAACGAGCTCGGCCTCTCCCTGCGCCACGCGCATTTCTGGGGGATGGACGAGTGGTACGAGAACGGCCGCGAGGTGCCGGTGACGCACCCGTTGTCCTTCGAGCGGGCGGACCGCGAGCTCTGCTTCAACCGCATCCGCCGCGAGCTCGCGATGCCGGAGGCGAACCTCCACTTCCCCAAGGCCGACCTCGCGGCCTACCGGCGCAGCTGGGAGGGAGTGCGCTGCGCGGTGATGCAGGGCGGCCAGGGCGACATCAAGCATTGGGCCTTCAACGATCCCGTGCGGCGCCGCGGCCGGCACCGCGACGCGCCCCCGACACCCGCCGAGTACCGCCGCCTCGCCACGCGCGTGGTCGAGCTGCACCCGGTAACCCTCGCCCAGAACGCCCGCACCTCCGGCGGCGGCAACATCACGATGGTGCCGACGCAGGCGATCACGGTCGGTCCGGTCGAGACATGGCAGGCGGAGAAGGTCTCCATCTGGCAGGCGGGCACGCACGACAACCCGCTCGGCCAGCGCCTGACGACCCTGATGATCAGCCGAGGGATCGCTGACAGCGCGGTCCCGATGTCTTTGCTCGCCGAGCACCCGAACGTGCAGTTCAACTTCTTCCGCGGCGGCCTCGGCACCTGCGCAGTCGAGATGCACTGAGCCCCGCTTCCCCGCCCTCCCCGGAAACCACCCCCAACCCTATGTCCACCTCACCGGACCAATCCGCCCTCAAGTTCAAGCTCTGCGTCTTCATGTTCCTCCAGTACTTCATCTGGGGAGCCTGGTACGTAAGCATGGGGCCGTACCTCGCGGTCACCCTAAAGTTCGAGGGAGCGCAGATCGGCCTCGCCTACGGCGCCTTCGCCATCGGCGCGATGATCTCGCCCTTCCTCGTCGGGCTGATCGCCGACCGCTACTTCGCCTCGGAGAAGATCCTCGCCGTCCTCGGCCTCGCCGGCGGCGTGGTGCTCTGCCTGATCCCGCGGTGCACGACGTTCTCGTCGTTCTACCCGATGCTGATCCTCTACTGCGCCCTCTACGTGCCGACCCTGGCGCTGGGCAACTCGCTGTCGCTCTCGCACCTTTCCAACCCGAAGGTCGATTTCCCACGGGTGAAGATGCTCTCTGCCGTCGGCTGGATCGCGGGCCTCTTCGGCCTGGGGCTGATCGCGAGCGCGGAGTCGCCGGTGCAGTTTTACCTCGCGGGCGGGGCCTCGATCGTATTCGGCCTCTTCTCCCTCGCGCTGCCGCACACCCCGCCGCGCAAGACCGGCGCCAACGTCAGCCTCGGTGAGATCCTCGGCCTCGACGCCCTCGCGCTGCTGCGCAAGCCGTCCTTCGCGATCTTCATCCTCTGCATGTTCCTGATCTGCATCCCGCTGTACTTCTACTTCGTGAACCTCGGGGTGTACCTCTCCGAGTTGAAGTGGACCAATATGCTGGAGAAGACCTCCCTCGCGCAGGTCTCGGACGTGATCTTCTTCCTGCTGCTGCCGCTCTTCCTGCGGCGCTTCGGCTACAAGATCACCATCTTCCTCGGCATCGCCTGCTGGGTGGCCCGCTACTTCGCCCTCGGCTACAGCGCCGATGGCGGCGCGGCCCAGACCGCGCTGATCTTCACCGCGATCCTGCTGCACGGCGCCTGCTACGACTTCCTCTTCATCGCCGGCCAGCTCTACGTCGACGAGGAGGCCAACGCTCGCATCCGCGGGGCCGCGCAGGGGCTGATCGCCTTCATCCTCTGGGGCGTGGGCGCCTTCGTCGGCACGCTGCTCGCTGGCCAGGTCCTCGCCCAGCACGCGCTGAAGACGCCCACCGTCGCCGGGATCGCCCACGACTGGAAGGCCATCTGGCTCACGCCGGCCTGGGGCGCCCTCGCGGTGCTCGTGATCTTCGTGATCTTCTTCCGCAACCCCGGCCGCAAGGCGGACGAGGCGGCGGGCAGCTGATTCCCCCGCGACCCGCGCGGACCGGCCTGGCCGGCCCGCGCCGCGGCGCTCACCGGAGCGCCAACTGGCGGATCTCCCGCGCGTCCAGCGCGCGGGGGAACACCGCGACCTCGTCGAGCCGGCCTTCCCAGTTCGAGTCGTTGTCCGACCGTCCGCCGAACATCGTGTCGGCCACGGTCCCGGGTGCGGCCGCACTCTCGAGCTCCAGTTCCCCGTCAAGGTAGACCCGGACGGCGCCGGCGTCGCGCACCAGCGCCACGTGCCGCCAGGTCCAGCGCGGGACCACGGTCCGGCCGGCCAGGCGGGCGTCCGCCGCGGGCCCGCGTTGGAACACCAGCCGGCCCGCGTGCGGTCCCTGCCCGGCGAGCCCGAGGTGTTCGCCCGCGCCGCTCAGCCCGTGGTCGTGGTCGCGCGAGTAGAACCAGCCCGCCATCGCCCGGGCGCCGTCCGGCATCCCGTTCCAGATCCACAACGAGACGGTGTGCCGCGGGCCCAGGTCGGGCAGGCGCGCGCGGAGCCGCCCACCGGCGAAGTGCGGGGCGCGGTTGACCACTCCGGGACCGCAGAACTGCTCGGAGCGCGGACCGTCGAGGTAAAAGGTCACCGCCGGCTCGTAGTGCGCGTCGCGGTGCGCGGGGGTCGCGTCGACGGCGAGCGGGCCCGTGAACTCGTCCAGGCGCCACCAGGCCGCGGGACGGGCGGCGCGGATCACCTGGGCCGCCGGGCCGGCGGGCAGTTCCCACGCGCGGCGGGGCCGGGCGGACACCTGTTCCAGCAACTCGATGCCCGCTTGGGTGATGCGCGGCTCCGCACTCACTTCGAGTCCGGCCGAGCGCGCCGCCCAGGTGTTGTAGCCACCGAACAGGTAGTGCTCCGGCGGCGGGATGTAGCCGTCCCCGCCGTTCGCGAGCTCGATCACCATGGTCCGCTCCAGCGGGCTGGCGGCCTTTAGCTTGAGCCCGGTGATCGCGTAAGTCTCGCACGGCGTCGTCGCGATCGCGATGTCGCCGAGGCGCAGCGCCTGCACGACGATCTCCGTCTCCTTGCGCTCGTGCAGGAAGAGCTGCTCGCGCGCGTAGATCTCCGGCTGGGTCACCGGGAGGCGATTGCCCATCGCGGCGACCACCCGTTGCGCCCACTCGAGCCGCTGCGCGTCGGGCGTCCGGTAGCGCAGGGTCATCCGCCGCTCCGCCATCGCGAGGGTGGCGTCGGCGCGATGCTCGACCCGGGCCAGCGCGCGGGCCGCGATGTCCACCAGCCCGGCCGCGTACTGCTCGATCGTCGGTTTCGGCCGGTCCTTCTCGGGGACGCGGTAGTCGACCCGCCAGATGTCGCCGCTGCAGCCGTGCGACATCGCGGCGAGGCAGCCGCCCTGCGGCGCGAGGCGTTGGGCGAGTCCGTCCGCGAAGAGCCCGAAGTAGTCGGCGCTCAGCAGGCTGTCCCCGAAGTAATGCATCGAGAAGTTGGCGAGCACGCCGAGGGGGCGCCCGTCGCGGGTCTGGATGGAGATGAGGCTCAGCTCCGGGTCCTCCGGGCCGCCCTCGCCGGTGACGTCGTCCCAGTTGCGGGCCGCGTGCATGTTCGCGCGCACGGTGGGGTTGCCGAACGGGTCGGCGGCGAGGCGGTCCGGGCGCCGGATCCAATGGCGCAGCGCGGTGAAGTCCGCGGCGTCGGCCCGCGCGAACCCGATCCGTGCCGGGGCCAGGGCGGTGACGGCCGCGGCGACCGCGTCGGCGAGTTTCCCGCGCAGGAAGGGCACGTAGGCGGGATCGGCGTCCGTGCCGAGACAGCCCATCGACGACGGGGCGGTGTGGGTGTGCGTGGCCGAGATCAGGATCCGGTCGCGCGGGAGGCCGGTGCGTTCCGCCGCCAGCGCCTTGGCCTCGTCGACCAGCGGGCGCGGGAGCATGCAGCTGTCAACCACCACGATCGCGAGCCGCTCGTGACCGTCGCTGAAGGCGAAGGCGCGCGCGTGCAGCCGCGTCTTCACCTGGTTGACGGAGCGGCTGACCATCCCGCCGTTCACGAGCACGGGGAGCTGCGGCGGGGTGACATCGAGGAGGGCGGTGCCCGCCGCGAATTCGGCGCGGAGGCCGGCGGGCAGGGCGAGCAGGGCGAGGAGCAGAAGTCGGGGCCGCATCAGGGTCAGGGTTTAAGGCCGCGCAGCAGTTCGTGCGCGCGGGCTACGACGCGGTCCTCGGTGTCGGGGGCGAAGGGGCCGGGGTGGGTGAGCAGGCGGGTGTTGGCGCCGCCCGCCTCGTACCCGCCCTCGGCCAGCACGCGGCGGCTGGGCAGGTAGCCGAAGACCTCGTTGCTGTAGCCTGCGATCCAGACGGCCGCGGGGCCGGCCAGCTCGCGCTTGAGGCGCAGGGCGTAGTCGACGACCACCTCGCCCGCGATGGCCACCAAGGTCAGGTCGGAGCCGAGGCGGACAACGTGCACCGCGCAGGGCAGGGGCGGGGGGATTTCACCGCGGGCCTGGGTGGCGGTGAGGGCCTTCGCGCGGGCGACGACCTCGGGCGTGTGGGTGGCCGGAGAGTAGGCGGCGAGGGCCGCGGGAGGCAGGGGATCGTAAGCGAGAAGCGCCGGGCCGAGGGCCGCACGCAACGGGCCGGCGACAGCGCGCGGGCGGGCGGCAAGCGCGGTGTGGACGGCGTTGGCGAGGGCGCGGCCGTGCTGGCGGGCGAGTTGCTCGGAGGTCTGGCCGGGCACGCTCCGGCGGGGATACGGGTTCTGGTCACCGCCGGCGCCGGTGATGAACAGCGCGGTCGCGCCCGGATAAGCCTCCTCCAGGTCGCGCTGGGCGTGGCCGGCGTAATCCCCGCTCAGCAGTTTGCCGCTGAGCGTCGTGTTGTGGCAGGCGTACCCGAAGACGAGGGCCCGCGTCTTCCCTTCGGGGCCCGCGACCCGCAGGACGGGCACGTCGTGGTCGACCGGCCCCGCGGGGTGCGGGTTGTTGGAGATGCCGCCGCCGGGTTCGGGGCGACGGCGGTTCATTGCGAAACCGGCCCGGGCCTGGGCGAACTCAAGCCGAGCGGGGGCCATGGCGGCGAGACTCGCGCCGATTAGTTCGACCACGGTCACGCGCAGGCCGGCCGCGAAGGCCTCCGTCGCGGCCACGTCCTCCGGGCGGGCGGACCGGCGGAACACTTGTTCGATGAGCATCCGCGCCGGGTCGACCAGCGGGCCGCTGTGGGTGTGGGACGCGTTGAGCAGGATCTCGTGGGGCCGCAGGCCGAAGCGGACCGCGCCCTCCAATTCCACGTGCGCGCGCAGCTCGGCGGTGATGCCGATCAGGTCGAGGGTCACCAGCACCAGCCGCCCGCTAGCGCCGTCGTCGAGGCTCAGCGCCTTCGCGTGCAGGTCGCCGTCCAGGCCGTCGGACGGCGCGGTGCGGCTCGCGTAGCCAGCGAGCCACAAGGGTCCGGGCGGATTCAGCTTCCGCGTCGCCACTCCAGCGCGCCACGGAGTGAGCGCGGGGGCGGCGGCTTGGACGGCGAAAGGGAGCAGGACGCAAGCCAGCAGGAGCAGGCGGCCGGGCAGAGTGGGGGAGGGCCGGTTCATCGGGGCGGAGCAGGCTCGGTCTTTGAGGTTGAGCCACGCAGGCCCCGGGCTTCAAGTGTCAACACCTTGTTCTTCCCGCCGATGTTCCCCGCCTTGTTTCGTCGTCTCATCCGTTTCAGGCCGGCCGTGATGGCCGCGGCCGCCGCTGGTGCCGTCGCCGGGGAGCGCGGGCCGCTGTCGCCCGAGGAAGCCCTGCGCGCGTTCCGCGTCGAGCCGGGCGTGCGCGTGGAGGTGTTCGCCGCTGAGCCGCTGGTGGTCGATCCGGTCGCCTTTGCCTTCGATGAACGTGGCCGGCTCCTGGTGGTGGAAAACCGCGGCTACCCCGGCGAGGTGAAGCGGGATCAGACGCGCGACGACACCCCGGCGGCGGCCGAGGGCCGGATCGCCCTGCTCGAGGACACGGATGGCGACGGACGGCCTGACCGCCGCCACGAGTACGCCACCGGCCTCGGTTTCCCCAACGGGATCCTGCCGTGGCGCGGGGGCGTGTTCGTCACCTGCGCGCCCGACATCCTCTACCTCAAGGACCACGACGGCGACGGGGTGGCGGAGGAGCGGACCGTGGTGCTCACCGGTTTCAGCACCTCGCGCACGACGCAGATCCGGACCAGCCACCCGACCCTTGGGCTTGACGGCTGGGTTTACGTCACCAGCGGCCTCAATGGCGGCAAGGTGCGTTCGCCGCGCCACCCGGAGCGGCCCGAGGTGAACTACACCCCCGCCGACGCGCGCTTCCACCCGGAGACCCTGGAGTTCGAGGTGGTGGGCGGACGCGGCCAGTTCGGGCTGGCGTTCGACGAGTTCGGGCGGCGGTTCAACACCTCCAACCGGCATCCCATCCAGCAGATCGTACTCGAGCCGGCCCAGTTGCGGCGCAACCCGCTGTTCGCCTTCTCGGAGACGGTGCAGGCGGTTTCGCGGGTGGAGGCCGAGGCGGTGGTCTGGCCGGCGGCGCGTGCGCGGGTGACGGCCGATTTCATCCCGGCGCTGCTGAGCAAGCCGCACTCCGGGACGTTCACCTCGGCGTGCGGCCTTGCTCTGCACGCGGGTCCCGCGTTGGGGGCGGAGCGGATCGGGAGCGCGTACATCTGCGAGCCCGCGCAGAATCTCGTGCAACGGCAGGTCCTGCGCGCCGAGGGGCCGACCTTCCGGGCCGAACTGGCGACGCGCGGCGCGGAGTTCCTCGCCTCGACCGACTCGTGGTTCCGGCCGGTCTTCGCGGCCGACGGCCCGGACGGCGCCCTTTACGTCGCGGATATGTACCGGAGGGAGATCGATCATCCGGCGTATGTGCCGGAGGAATCGCGGAGCGGGCTGGACTTCACCTCCGGCCGAGACCGCGGGCGCATCTACCGCCTCGTCCGCGCGGACGCCCCGCCAGTCGCGCTGCCGCGTTCCGTCGGGGATGCGGTCACGCTGGTTGCGGGGCTGGAGGCGCCGGAACCGTGGGTGCGGGCGCGGGCGCAGCGCCTGCTGGTGGAACGGGGTGAGACCTCCGCCGCGCCCCGGTTGGTGGAACTCGTCCGCACCGCCGCCCGGCCGGAGACGCGGGCCCGGGCGCTCTGGACCCTCTCCGGCCTCGGCCAGTTGCCGCCCGCGGAGATGGAGACGGCCGCGCGGGACCCGGCGGCGGGCGTGCGCGAGCAGGCGGTGACCCTCGCGGGCGCCCGGCTGGCAACCGAGCCTGCGCTGGGAGCGCTGCTTTTGACGGCGGCGGCGGATCCGGACGCCCGGGTGCGCTTCCTGGCGGCGCTGGCCTTGGGGTCGTGGCCGGATCCGCGGGCGGTGGCAGGCCTTGTGGCGGTCGCGGTGCGGGATGGCGCGGAGCGGTGGGCCCGCGCGGCGGTGCTGAGCGGGGTGGGCGGGCGGCTGGAGGCCTTCCAGACCGCGTTGGCGCCCCGGCTCGCGGCCGCTACTCCGGCCGCGGCTGCGGCCCTGCTGGAGGAGGTGGGCCGGTTGGTGGGGGCGGGCAGTTCGCCTGAGGCCGCAGCGGAATTTCTGCGTGCGGCCCTCGCGGCCCCGGCCGACGCCGGGTGGCGCGTGCCGGCGATTCTGGGTCTGGCGGAGGGGCGGCGGACGCGCCCCGAGCTCAAGGGCCGCCCGGCGGCCGAGGCGTTTTCTGCTCTTGCCGGCCCCGCCGGCGGGGCGGCACTCGAAACTGTCTTCAGCCGCGCCGCGGTCCTGGCGCTGGATCCGGCCGCGGAGCCGGCCCAGCGATCGCGCGCGGTCGCGTTGCTGGCCTTGACTGATTTCCCGGCGGGGCTCGGGCGGGCCGCGGCGCTACTCGACGCGCGGCAGGCCTCGGAATTGCAGCTGCACTTCGTCCGCGCGCTGGAGCGTCAGGGTGACGCCCGCGGCGCGGAACTGCTCGTGCGCCCCGAGACGTGGAGCCGGTTCACCCCGCAGGTGCGCGAGGCGGCGGTGGCGGCGCTGGCGGCCAAGCCGGCGATGACGCGCGTCCTGTTCGCGGCGATTGACCGCGGCACGGTCCTGGCCCCGGAGATCTCGTCGGTGCGTCGGGCCGCGCTGCTCAAGCAGGGCAACGCTGAGCTGCGCGCGGAAGCGCAGCGGCTGTTCGCGAGCCTCGAGGGTGGCGACCGGATGGAGGTGTACCGGAAGGCGAAGGCGGGCCTGGACCCGCGGGCCCCGGCGACCGCGGGCGCGGTGCCCTTCGCGCGCGCGTGCTCGGCGTGCCACACCTTCAACGGGGTCGGCGGCAAGGTCGGGCCGGACCTGACCGGGGTCGGTAACCAGCCCGCCGATGCCCTCCTGCTGCACATTCTGGTGCCGAACTATGAGGTGGCGCCGGCCTACCAGGCGGTGACCGTCACCTCCACCGACGAACGCAACGTCACCGGCTGGGTGGTGGCGGAGACCGAGACGAGCGTGACCCTCCGCACGGCGGCGGGCGCCGAGGAGGTCGTCCTGCGTCGCAACCTAGCCGGCCTCACGGCCTCCGGCGTGTCGCTGATGCCAGACGGCCTCGAGCAGACGATGAGCCCGGCCGAGTTGTCCGCGCTGCTGGCCTACCTGAAGGGTGGCTCCGCGGGCGGCTGAGCGGTCCGTCGGGCGCGGGGCTAGGCGGCGGATTCCTGCGGGCGCGCGCGGGCGGCGGCCTGATCGCACACGAACGTGTGGGCGAGGTCGGCGAGCTTCGCGAGCAGGAGCAGCTCGTCGCGGCCGAAGCTGTCGCTGTCCTTGAACTGCTTCTGCTCATCGACGTAGGTCCGCGTGAATTTCACGCTGTAGTAGGGTCGGTCCTCGGCGGCGTTTTCCCAGATGCTGGCCTTGACGCGGCCGAGGCGGAGCACACGGAGGGGCGCCTGACCGGAGCCGTCGGCGCGGGAATGGCCGCCCGATGGGGCGGGGAAGCGGGAGGAGGTGTTTTTCATAGGTTGCGGCAGCAAGCTTGCCGCGTCGCGCTCGCGGTCCCAGCCCGGCTTGTCCCCAAAATCGGGGACACCGTGGGACAGCGCGTGACCCACCCCTCTGCTAAGCTGCGCTGATGAACTCGAACAATCGTCGTTGCTACGGGGTGATGGTCCTGCCGGAGACGCTGGTACGCCGGCTGCGGGAAGAATGGCGCGTGGTGGAGACGCCGGCGCGCTGGGACGCGGTGGCGGCGGGGCTGCGGGTGCGGCTCGCCCGGCGCGGGTTGGCCTGGCGTACGGAGCGCCGGCCCCTCGCCGCCTGAGCCCCGGGGCCCCGGGGCCCCGGGCTGGACGCGCAGGCCCGTGGCGGCCAGCCTGCGGGGACGACGCTCGCCCCCGCCACCCCGCGCGCGCCGTTCCTTCCTCGCCGCCGCCTCCGGCTCGCTCGCCTTCCCCGCCGTGCTGCGGAGCCAAGGCGGGACCTCGTCCGGCGCGCGGTTGCATGTGGCCTGCGTCGGCGGCCGCGGCGCCGCGGTGGTGGCCGCAAGCTGCCGGAGAATTCGACGCTGTTCCCCGGCAACCGCGCCGCGGCGATCGCGGACCCGAACTTCTTCACCCTGCGGCTGTGGCCGGAGTCGCGGATGCAGGAGCAGGCCGCCGCGCTACCACCCCGGACGATCCCGCGCATTCCCGGGGGCAACCAGTTCGAGGAGTGGATCCGGGCCTGCAAGGGCGGGCCCGCCGCGGGGGCCGACTTCGCCTACTCGGCGCGGCTCACCGAGATGGTGCTGCTGAGCAACGTCCCCCTCTGTGCCCGTCGCCGCCTCAAGCGGGACCGCGTCCGCTGCGAGGTTACCAACGTCCCCGCGGCGAACGCGTTCCTCTCCAAGGGGTACCGTCCTGGGTTTGGCGTTTGAGCTGTCCTGGGCCAGCCGCCGTCGCGGCTTGCCAGCCCTCGGGGGCAACGCATCGTCACAAGCGCGGCATGAGTCTTCACGGCTTCGAGAGTCCGGAGGAGCACGGTCCCGTCACTTGGTGGCGCGGGCTTCCCGTGCACGCGGTGCACCTGCTGGTGGCCGCGCTGGTCGTGTCGATGCTCGCCACTACCGCGCTGCAGTTAGCGCGCGCGGACGGGCTAATCTCCCGGTTGGCCTTCAGCGGTGAGGCGGTCTGGCGGGGCGAGCTTTGGCGGCTGATTACCTACGGGTTGGTGAATCCGCCCTCGCTCGCGCTGGCGATCGAGTTGCTGATGCTGGTCTGGTTCGGGCGCGAGGTGGAACGTTTCCTTGGGCGCCGGGACTTCCTGCGGCTCTATGCCGGCCTCTACTTGGTCCGCCCGCTGCTCTTCACCGCGCTCACGCCCGTGCTGCCTGCTAACTTTGAGGGAGGCACCGGCTCCTTCGCCGTCTTCATCGCGTTTGCGACGCTGTTCCCGGACGCGCCGCTGCTGTTCAACCTTCTGGCCCGCTGGGTCGCTTGGGGGCTGCTCGCCCTGGGGGCGCTGATGGCGCTGGGCGCCCGCGATGGCGTGCGCCTGCTCGAGCTTGCCGCGACCTGCGGTTTCGCGTTCGCGTTCATCCGGCACCACCAGGGCCGCTGGAGCTGGCCCCGGTTCCCCCGCTTCCGTCTGTCGCGCCCCGCGACCGCGATGCGCGCCGCGCCCGTGCCGGTGGCCGCCCGTGCCGGCGCCGCCCGCGGCACTGCGACCACGCCCCCCGTCGCCGCGCCAATGGCCGAGGTCGACGTGCTCCTCGATAAGATCGCCCAGTCCGGTCTGCACAGCCTCACCGCGGCGGAGCGCGCCCGGCTCGAGGCCGCCCGCGAGGACCTGCAGCGCCGCCGGCCCAAGGCGTGACGCCGCCAGGCGGCGCCGTCCCGACCTTATGCCCCGCCGCCCCCTGTTAATTCTCGCGCTCCTGGCCGCCCCGCTGTTCGCCGCCCCCGCGCCGCGACCGAACTTGCTGGTCATAATGGCTGACGACCTCGGGTACGCGGATCTCGGGGTCCAGGGCGGCGCCGAGGTGCCGACGCCGCACCTTGACGCCCTCGCGCGTGCCGGCGTGCGCTGTACCGAGGGCTACGTTTCGGCCCCCTACTGCAGCCCGTCGCGCGCCGGGTTCTTGACCGGGCGGCACCAGTCGCGCTTCGGCCACGAGTTCAACCCGCACGTCGGCGCGCCCGAGGACCTCGGCCTGCCCCTGGGCGAACGGACCCTCGCCGACCGCCTTCGCGCGGCGGGCTACGCGACCGGCCTGGTGGGCAAATGGCACCTCGGCTTCAGTCCCCGGCATCATCCGCAGTCCCGCGGCTTCGACGAGTTCTACGGTTTCCTGGTGGGCGCCCACAACTTCCAGCTCCGCCCGGACGCCGCGCCCAAGTTCGGGACCGCCCAGTCGCTCAACCTGATCCACCGCGGCCGGGAGCCCCTGCGCGTCGGGGGCCACACCACGGAGCTGTTCACCACCGAGGCCCTGCGCTTCATCGACCGCCACGCGGGCCGGCCGTGGTTCCTCTTCCTGTCCTACAACGCCGTCCACACCCCGCTGGAGATCGCGCCCGACACCCTCGCCCGGCTCCCGGCCGCGGTGCAGGACCCGGCCCGCCGCGGCTACCTCTCGCTGCTCCTCGGCCTCGATGACGCCGTCGGCCGCCTCACCGCGCACCTGCGCGCCACGGGGCGCGACCGCGACACCCTGATCTTCTTCCTGAGCGACAACGGCGGCTCGGGGCGCAAGCCCTTCCTCGCCTACAACACGGGGCGCAACGCGCCGCTGCGGGGCGACAAGGGCCAGATGCTCGAGGGCGGGATCCGCGTGCCCTTCCTCGCCGCGTGGCCCGGCCGCCTGCCAGAGGGGACGACCTGCGCCGCGCCCGTCTCCGCGCTCGACCTCGCGCCGACCGCCCTCGCCGCCGCGGGGGTTGCGCCCGAGGGGCCCCTTGACGGCGTCAACCTGTTGCCGGTGCTGGCCGGCGAATCGGCGGCACCGGCCCGCGAGGCGTTGTTCTGGCGCTTCGGGCCGCAGCGGGCGGTGCGGCAGGGGCGCTGGAAGTTGGTCGACTGGCGGGACTTCGAGGCGCGGACCAACAGCGGCTGGCAATTGTACGACCTCGCCGCCGATCCGGGGGAAACGCGCGACCTGGCGGCCGCCCAACCCGCGGTGGTGGCGGAGTTGCGCGCGCGCTGGGAGGCGTGGGACCGGGGCAACGTGGCCCCGCGCTGGCGCGGCACGCCCAACGAGGATCCTCCGGCTGCCAACGCCCCGGCGCCGCGCTGAACGCCCCGCGCCGCGGGCTCAGCGCAGCGTCTTGAGGTGCAGGATGAGCGACTCGACCTGCGTGTCCGAGAGCACGCCCGCGAAGCTGGCCATCGCGTACTCGCCCCTCTCGAAGCCCGCCGCGAGCTTCGCGCTGGGGTCGAGGATCGACTCGCGCAGGTAGGCCTCGTCGATCCGCACCTTCACCGGCTTGCCGCCGACGAAGACCGTGCGCTCGCTCCCGTAAAGCCCCTGCCACGGCGGGCCGGAGCGCGCGACGGCGAGGTCCTGGCCCGCGCCGTGGCAGGCCGTGCAGGCGAACAGCTGCGCGAGGCGCGCGCCCTCCTCCGCGCTCGCGATCCCGGTGGCGGCCGCGGCCACCGTGGCCCGCGGGGTCAGATCGACCGTGAGCGGCCCGAAGCCCTCCCTTTCCGGATCGAAGGGCGTCAGCTCGCGCGGCGTGGTGTACGCGTTCTCCTCAAGGCGTTCGCCCGCCGCGGTGGCGAGCGACCAGCCCACGCGCAGCTGCATCACGGGCCGCAGCCCTGGAACCGCGACGAACACGGACCGGCCGTCGCGTGAGAGGTAGGCCGCGCTGGGCGTGAACGCGTCCTGGCCGGGGGAGCCGTCCGCCTTGTACTGGGCGGAGCCGTACTTGTGCGTCCGGCGGTAGGACCAGCCCTGGAGGGAGTAGCTCGCGGGGTCCGTCGCGCGCCGCGGGTCCAACGGGGAGCCGAAGCGCAGCAGCACGCCGCGGTCAAGCACCGCGAGTTCCCGGGGCAGCGGATCCGGGCGCCCGGTGTGGCGCAGGCGGCCGAGGCCGGCGGGGACGTCGATCACGTTGCCCCAGCCGAGGACTTGGAAGCCCGCGAGGTAGAGCAGGCCGTCGCGCGGGTTGACCGCGCCGTTGAGCGGCGGGAACGCGAAGCCGCGCGTGATGCTCACGACGGCGGCCTGCGGTTCCGCGCCGCGGCGGTTGAACAGCACCTGGAATAGCTCGGGGCGGTTGTAGCCGATGTGGACGAGGCTGCCGTTGAGCGGACCGAGGCGCGCGTCGTGCAGCCAGACCTGAGAAAGCGCGGACGCGTTCACCGGGTGCGGGATCCAGGTCAGCGGCTCCACCACCGGCGCCGGGTACTGCTCGATCGGGGCGAAGGGCGCGAGGAAGCCGTGGAACCGCGCGTCGCGCACGATGTGCAGCGGCGTCGAAGGGATGTATTGCCCCTGCTGGTCGCTGGAGGTGACCAGCCCCGTGCGCGGGTCGACCCCGATGTTCGGCTGGCGGAACCCGTACCCGAGCAAGGTCGCGACGCGCCCGTCGGCGGAGAGCCGGAGCACGCTGCCGTTGTGCTTGCCCTGGGTGGTCGCCTGCTGCCCGCCCTTCGCGATCACGAACTCGCCGCCCGGCGCAGCCCGGATCTGGGAGGGGAACTCGCGCAGGTCCGCGGTCTGGCCGAATGCGTTCGAGAACAGCTCGTGCGTGTCCGCCTCGCCGTCCCCGTCGAGGTCGCGCAGGCGCCAGACGCCGTTGCGGTCAAACGCCATCAGCTCGCCGCCGCGCACCGCGAGCGACATCGGCTCGTGCAGCCCGGAAGCGAACCGGCGCCAGCGCGGCTGCCCGGCGGTCTCGTGCAGGCCGCGCACCAGCCAGACGTCGCCGTCGAGCGTGACCACGGCGCCGGTGCCGTCGGGGAGGAACTGAATGTCGCTCGGGCGCACGGCGCGGCGCCGCGGGTTCGGGTCGGGCAGGCCGATCGGATCGATGACGAATGCCGCGGTGGCCTCCGCCGTCTTTACGGTCGTCGGCAACTCCTCCGGCCAGCGCGCGCGGTTGCGGCCGGTAAGCGCCGGCGCTTCCCCGGCGAAGGTAGTCGCCGCGGGGCCCGGGCTCGTCAGGAGGGTGAAACGCCGCGGCGCGGTCCGCGCGGGCACGTCCACGACCCGCATCCCCTGGTCGACGGAGAGGGCGGCCCCGCCGGGGGTGGCCGGTGCGGCGAGTCTGACGGTGACGCCCGCGGCCGCGCGGCCGGCGAGCAGGCGCAGGGCGGGACCGGGGCCGACTTCCACGGTGCGGCCGATCCCGGGTTCCGCGGCGGTGCCGGCGTTGAAGAAGCGCTCGCGCACCATCGCGCCCGCGACCTCGTACTCCAGCACGGCGCCGTCCGGCAGCAGGTGGACGGCGCGGAAGCGGCCGCGTTCCAGCGGCAGCGGCCCGCGGCCCGGCTCCTCGGGGCTCGGGGCCGGCGTCCGCGGGTCTGCGACGTCGAGCGGGCCGGCGGCCTGCCAGCCGGGATGTACGCCCGTCGCGAGCCAGGCGGTGCCGGCGAGTTGCGGGAGTTTCTCTTGGCCGCCGGGCGTCTTGCGGCCGATGTCGTGGTAGGAGCCTGGGGCGAGGGCGGCCGCGGTGACGCCCTCCCCGCGCCAGAGGGCGACCAGCCGGAGCAGGTCCGGGTCGAAGCCGGCCCAGAGGCCGCCGCCGAGGTTTAGCACGAGGCCGCGCGGCGCGAGGTTGTCGCTGGGCAGTCCTGGTCCCGCGGCGCGGGCGTCGAGAATGGAGGAGAAGAACGGGAAGTCGGCCTCGACCCACGGCGCGGGGGAAGCGGCGACCTTCGGGGGCGAGGCCTTCTTCGCGGCCTTCGGCGTGGCGGCGGTTGCCGACGGGGTCAGGAGGGCCGCGAGCGCGAGCAGCGACGCGAGCGCCGGGAAGCTGGGCAGGGCGGGGCGGCGGGAGACGGGCATCGGGTAACGGGCGGCGCCTTGAAACTTGCGGCCCGGCGCGCGTGGCCCAACACAATTCGCCGGCCGGGGCGCCGTCCGCCGCCGGCCTCTTTCCCCCCATGCGCCTCCCCGCCTGCCTGTTCACCCTGCTCGCTGCCGCGGGCCTTGCCCGGTCCGCCGATGCCGGCCGCCCCAACCTCCTTTGGTTCATCGTGGACGATATGTCCGCCAACCTTTCGTGCTATGGCGAGAGGCTCATCCAGACGCCGCACCTCGACCGCTTGGCGCGCGAGGGCACGCGCTTCAGCCGCGCCTTCACCACCGCGCCGGTCTGCTCACCCTGCCGCTCGGCCTTCATCACCGGGATGTACCAGACCAGCATCGGGGCCCACCACCACCGCAGCGGGCGAGGGGAGCTGAAGATCCAGCTGCCCGACGGCGTGGAACCGATTCCCGCGCGGCTGCGGCGCGCGGGCTACCACACCGCAATCGGCTCCGGCCTGCCGGACGCCGGCCGCGGGGGCCAGGCGAAGGCGGGCCGCAAGGCGGCCGCGGCGCTGGGCAAGACGGACTACAATTTTGAGTGGGACCCCGCGATGTACGACGGCCCCGACTGGGCGAACCGCCGGCCGGGGCAGCCCTTTTTTATGCAAGTGCAGCTCGCGGGCGGGAAGCTGCGCGGCGGCACCGACGAGGCCGCCAAGCGCTTGGCCGAGCGCGCGGCGGCGGAACTCGGCGGCGCCACCGACCCGGAACGGGTCATCCTCCCGCCGTACTACCCGCGCGACCCGGTGCTGCTGCGCGATTGGGCGGCGTACCTCGACGCGGTGCGCTTTACCGACCAGCACGTCGGCCGGGTGCTTGCGCGGTTGGAGGCTGAGGGCGAGCTCGAGCGCACGCTGGTCATCTTCACCACCGACCACGGCATCAGCCACGCGCGCGGCAAGCAGTTCCTCTACGACGAGGGCACGCACGTGCCGTTCATCGTCCGCGGCCCGGGTGTGCCCCGGGGAGCCGTGCGTGACGACCTCGTCGAGCTGATCGACCTGGTGCCGGTTTCCCTCGCCGCCGCCGGGGTGCCGCTGCCCGCCGGCCTGCAGGGCCGCAACGTGCTGGCCGCCGGCTACCAGCCGCGCCCGTTTGCCTTTGCCGCGCGGGACCGCTGCGACGAGACGGTCGAGCGCCTGCGCAGCGTGCGCACGGAGCGTTACCTCTACATCCGCAACTTCCTGCCGCAGCGGCCGCACCTTCAGCCCAACGCGTACAAGGACGGCAAGAGCATCCTCCAGACGCTCCGTTCCCTGCACGCCGCCGGCCGCCTCGACCCCCTCGCCTCCGAGTTGCTGTTCCGTTCCGTGCGCCCGGCGGAGGAACTCTACGAGTTGACCACGGACCGCTGGCAGGTACGCAACCTGGCGGCCGCCCCCGCGCACCGCGGCGAACTGGAACGGCTGCGCGTGCGGCTGGACCAGTGGATGCGCGAGACGGGCGACCTCGGCCCGGAGGCCGAGGCGATGTATAACAGCGATATGCGCGTCTACGCCGGGGACCGCGGCGGTAAGGAGGGCGGGCGGGACACGCTGATCGCCAACATCGCCCAAATGAAGCGCTGGGCCGCCGAGGGCCGATGAGGCCGGGCCGGCCCCGCACCCCTCGGCTGATGGCCCCGTTCGCCACCGTGGTACTCGGGAGTATGCTTCCCTTGGCTGCCGGCGGAACCCAGCTCACCTCCGCTCCGCACGGGCACGTCCTCACCAACGTCAACGTCTGGTCCCCCAACAGCCGCTGGATCGTCTACGACGTCCGCGGCCCCGGCGGGGAATTTGACGCCGCGCGCATCGAGCGGGTCGAGGTCGCCACCGGCCGCGTCGAGACTCTTTACCAAGCCGCGCACGGGGCGCGTTGCGGCGTCGTCACGTACCATCCGCGGCGCGACCAAGTCGTGTTTATCCTCGGCCCCGAGCACCCGACGCCCGAATGGACCTACGGCCTCAGCCGCCGCCGCGGCTTTCTCGTCGAGCCGGGGTCCCCGGGGGAGGGCAGTGGCCTCGACGCGATGACCTACGCGCCGCCGTTCGTCCCGGGCGCGCTCCGCGGCGGCTCGCACGTGCACGTGTTCCACCCCGGCGGCGACGCGCTCAGCTTCACCTACGACGACGAAGTGCTGGCGCGGCTCGGTGGCTCCGGGGAGCACGACCGCAACCAGCGCAACGTGGCCGTCGCGGTCGCGGCTCCAGGCGGCGTGCGGGTGCCGCGGTCCCACCCGCGCAACCAGGACGGCGGCTGGTTCTCGGTGGTCGTTACCCGCACCGTGAACCGCCCGCGACCCGGCTCCGACGAGATCAGCCGGGCCTACGAGGAGGGCTGGTTGCCGGACCGGGACGGGCGGCGGCGCCTCGCTTTCCTCGGGAACGTCACCGCGCCCGACGGGCGCGAGCACGCGGAGGTTTTCGTGGTAGAGTTGCCCCCCGACCTCACGCGGGCGGGCGCAGAGCCCCTCGAGGGCACCACAACCCGGCGGCCCGCGCCTCCCGCAGGCACCGGGCAGCGCCGCCTCACCTTCCTCGGGAGTGAGTCGCCCCGCGGGGTCGCGCCGGCCCCGCGCCACTGGCTCCGGGCGTCCCCCGTCGACGGCACCATCGCCTTTCTGCGCTTGGACGCGGCGGGCCAAGCGCAGCTCTGGACCGTCCCGCCGGACGGCGGCGCGCCGCGCCCGCTCACGCGCGGTCCCGCGGGCGCTAGCTCCGCCTTCACTTGGAGTCCCGATGGCCGCCGGCTGGCGCACGTGATGGACGGCAGCGTGTGCGTGACCGACGCGGCGACGGGCGCCACGACGCGATTGACCCCGCGCGCGGCGGGCGCGGATGGCCCGGAGGCGCTTGCGTGCGTGTTTTCCCCGGATGGCCGGCTCATCGCCTACACCCGGCGCGTGGCTGGGCCGGCGGGGACGCACGCTCAGGTGTTCGTCGTCGCCGCGCCCTGAGCCGCGGCCGCGACGCGGCGTGCCTTTTCGGCTCGGCGCGCGCCGTCGTCTCCCCAAGGCTGGGGAAAGCCCCCGAGCCACCATGGTTTCTTTACTCCCCTGGTCCGCGTGCCGTCCGCTTCTGCTTGCGCTTCTGTTGCCGCTGTCCTTGTCGGCCCAGGGGGCGGCGACCGGCCGGATCGCCGGCCGCATCTTCAACCCTGCGACTCAGGAGTATGTGCGCAACGCGGAGGTCTCCGTCGAGGGCACCAACCTCTTGGTCTTCTCCGGGGACGACGGCTCCTACCTACTGACGAACGTGCCCGCCGGGGAGGTCGCGCTCGCGGTGGCCTACACCGGTTACGACCGCGCCTCAGCCCGGCTGACCGTGCCGGCGGGCGGCACGGCCACGCGTGATTTCGAGCTGCGCGGCTCCACCTTCCGCCCCGGCGCGCGGCCCGCGGCGGGGGACGCGGTCGTGACTCTAGACAAGTTCGTCGTTTCCAACGAGCGAGAGGGCAACGCGAAGGCGATCATGGAGCAGCGCGCGGCGCTGAACTTCAAGAGCGTGGTCGCCTCGGACAACTTCGGCGACGTCACCGGCGGCAACATCGGCGAATTCATGAAGTATATGCCGGGAGTGGTGATGGACTACGTGGACGCGGACGCGCGCGCGGTGCGCATCAGCGGCCTAGACCCGAAGTACGCCACCGTGAGCGGGGAT
>Ga0194115_10000517_pt1 | contig 56385 bp, 65 predicted proteins | sample TA2MahsurfametaG_3_FD_148656 | JGI IMG/M metagenome (GOLD analysis project Ga0194115, IMG submission 148656) | Freshwater microbial communities from Lake Tanganyika, Tanzania - TA2015002 Mahale S4 surface | ecosystem: Environmental > Aquatic > Freshwater > Lake | place: Tanzania: Lake... | reverse complement strand
TAACTTGTAACGTACAAGTCATTTTAGGGAGCGATCTCAGTGGACTTACAGCAGTCGAGACGAATTAACCTAGTTACCTACATCAAAGACCATTACAAGGGCAACCGCGCGGCATTCTGCCGTGCTACTGGCAAGAACCCAAACCTTATCAACCTGGTGCTGACAGAGAACGAAGACTACAGGCGGGGCTTCGGCGAGAAGCTGGCACGGGACATCGAGCAGCGGCTTGGTATTAGCAGGGGCTGGCTCGACACGCCCCGCGGCGTCGGGGTCAAGCGTGTGCTGACCATTCCCATTGTGGACTACAGCCAAATTCCTGACGTTGCACCAGAGCGTTACGACTACTTTATGGTGCTGCCAACAGCATACCCAAGGTTCAGCCGGGTGACAGCCACCAAGAACATCGTAGCCTCGGTGTTTGAAGATGCTGGGATGCAGCCGACCATCGTTCCAGAGGACTGTCTCTACATTGACCTGGGCATCAAGTCTATTGAGGGCGACGGTCTTTACATCATGCGCTTCAGCGAAAGAACCGAGGTGCGCAGGGTGCAGAGGATTGGCTCCAACATCCGCCTGAGCAAGGACGACCGAATGTTTGAGCCTGTTGTACTGCCAGAGCAACAGCTGTTCTCAGTTGTTCCTGCGGTAGTGGGCAAGGTCTTCTGCTACGCAAGGTCTCAGGTGGTCTAAGCCGCCGAAAAAAAGGGGTGCGCAAGGCACCCCTCAAAATGGCAACGCAAAAGCGTTGGCGGAGGAAGGAGACAGAACCCCGCACCCCGACTGTATGGCTGCAGCGATCACTTCGCAACAGATCGTATAGACAATACCAGAAGGTATTGACAGGTCGTTTTTTCTTAGCTAAGCTCTGCTCTATGGATAAAGAAGCCTACGACCCGCAAGACGATGAGGACGGTGGTCAAGCGTGGTTCGTGCAAGTGCAGCAAGCTGAGCAGCTTTGTTGCGAACAACAATACCGTCTAGTAATCAATCACACTGAAAGGAAGACTAACATGGGACTTATAGCGCGTGACAAAGCTGTCGAAAGTTCGTATGAAATTGCACCAGCCGGAGCGTTTGCGGCGCGGTGCTACCGGGTGATAGACCTGGGTACCCAGACGTTTAACGTCAAGGGTGAGACCAAGAGGGCGCACCAATGTGTCATCACATGGGAGATCAGCAAGAACATGGAAAACGGCAAGCCGTTCCAAATCTCCGAGAAGTACACAGTAAGCCTTAACGACAAGGCTCGGCTTTGCTTAATGCTGGAGTCTTGGCGCGGCAAGAAATTCACCGAGGTTGAGAAGCAGGGCTTTAACTGCCGAGAACTCGTCGGCAAGGTGTGCTTTCTCAACATCGTTCACACGACTAAAAACGACAGGACTTACGCAAACGTGGCTTCGGTGATGGCGATGCCGGAGGGCTTGCCCAGTCCGAAAATGGTCAACGAAATCCACATCTTTGATCTTGACAACTACTCGGTTGCTGATTTCGAGAAGACGCCCAAGTACTACCAAGAACTGATCCGAAAAAGTCCTGAGTTTCAGCAGCTTGATGCTGTTGGCTCTAACCCTGGCGCATCCGACCAAGACGACGAAGACATACCATTTTGAAGGAAACATCATGTCCACTGAAAAAGAATTGCGATCCCAGGTGCTGTCAGTGATTCAGGCTTCGCCGAATCCAGTCAGCAGTAGTGAAATTTCGATGACGCTTGGCAAAAGCATTGAGGCGGTAAGCCTGTCGCTTTTCAAGTTGTTTCGCGCCAAAGAAGTCAAGCGTAAGCAAGACAACAGTGGGCGCAACAAGTACCAGTACGTCTCTCGAAACATGAACCTAGAGGGGTTCTATCTGCGCCCTGGCTGCTTACCAATATCCAAGGCTCAGCGTAAAAGACAGGCTTTGGCTTTGCAGAACGCCAACGCGGTCGTTGAACAAAATCCAACGGCAACAGTTGATCGGATCACAATCTGCTTGGAAGACAGGGACATCACCTTGTCCATCCAAGAAGCAAAGTCTGTGGCTCGGGTACTAGAGCGAGTCCTGCGCAATGTGGCGCCTTAGACTGTCTGACAGGGACATTGAGATGGTGCAGAGGATCACCTTTGCTAGGCAAGACAAAAAGCGTCGGCATTATGTGCGCACAAAAAAGCACGATGTAAAGCGCGATGACTTTGGGATTGCTTACTTAGGATTCTTCGGTGAGGTAGCTGTTGCACGGATGCTGTGCATTGAGCCTGACGAGCGTGTGTTGGTTGGCGGGGACGGGGGAACAGACCTTGTCTTCGCCGGTCGCAGACTGCAAATCAAAACGACCATCTCACCGCAAACCAAAGACTGGCTGTACGTCAACAATGAACAAGCGTTCAGCCCGTACTGCCACTACGGAATCCTGTGCAACATCGATGACTACGAAACCACGGTCACCGTGCGCGGCATCATCGACCGCCAGGACTTCATTCAGAAATCAGAAGTCAAAAACTTTGGCTATGGCGAGCGGCTGGCTGTTCATTCCAAACAGCTGTTGAACATGAGCGCGCTTATCGCCGCGGCGCAAGAACCTTACGGAGTCCAAGTTGGAGAACGCATATGCTAACTAATAAGCTTAATCTACCCCAAGCTGTGGTCCTCGCGGTGCAAAACGACCCTTACACACGGGGCAACTCCGACATCAGCGTCACCCAGCTAATCACCCCACCCTATCAGCGACAGCTTAAAACAACTGTTGAGCCTGTTGAGGATGTGGCAGAGCGACTGTTCAGCCTTTACGGTCAGATTGGTCATGGCATCCTGGAGCGAGCCGGTCTCAGGCTTGGGTCCGATGTCGAGAACAGGCTCTTTGCTCAGTTCCACAACTGGACCGTGTCCGGTCAGTACGACCTCTTTGAGGATGGCGTTCTGATGGACTACAAGTTCACGACCTTCTGGTCGGTCAAAGGTGATGAGCCAAAGGTCGAGTGGGTGCAACAGCTGAACTTGCTTCGCGTGTTGGCGCTACGAAACGGCATGGATGTCAAAGCACTGCGAGTCATTGCCTTACTTCGTGATCACCAGATGACGCAAGCTAAGCGCGATTCCGAGTACCCACAGTTGCCGATTGCCGCGGTCGACATCCCCATGTGGGACATCGTCAAGGCGGAGGAGTTCATGCTTGAGCGGGTTAAGGCTCACCAGAACGCAGCCCCTCCGCCCTGCACAGACGAGGAGCGCTGGATGCAGCCCCCTGTCTTCGCCCTCAAGAAGAACGGACGCAAGACGGCAGTCAAGCTCTACGAGTCACGCGATGAAGCTGAGGCTGCGGCAGCGACTGGCGGCAAAGACCACTTTGTCGAATTTAGACCCGGCGAGTATCGGCGCTGCACCAGTTACTGCAACGTCGCGCACGGTTGCCCCGTCTTTCAACAAGCCCAACAATCGGAGATGCGATGAATCGCTTTATCAAGGAAGGAGATAAACCAACCATTGAAGAAGATGAGGCGTGGGAAGCACTTGGAAAGCAGAGCCAGATCAAAGACCCAATCAACCCAAGTCATTACAAAGTTGGTGGAATTGAAACGATTGACTTCATGCGCGCCAAATCAACTACTGAAGAATTTACGGGTCACTTGCGTTTAACAGCTATCAAGTATTTAAGTCGTGTTGGTCATAAAGATGATGCACTTCAGGACTACAAAAAAGCACACTGGTACATACACCGTTTAATTCAACACTTGGAGGGAAAAAATCATGGCAATCTCTAAAACGAAAACGAAATTAGCTGTTGTAAGCAACAAAGTCGAAGAAGAAAATAAACCACCACATATTTTTGATCCAGAATTTAAGTGGGCGCGCGGCTCTGACGTTCAAAAAACTTGGCGCAAGTTTGGATGGGTGCCGCCAACTGAAACAAAATTCAAGCACATTTATGATCACACTTTGACTGACAGCAATATCAAATGATAAAGTTCTGTCCGGGTCTGCGAATGCTGCTGCAATAGGAGACTTAACATGAGTATTTACAAGCGCGGCAGCATTTACTGGATTGAAGTGCGCGGTCCAGATGGCACCAGACATCGTGAATCAACTGGGTCTGGTAACCAGTCAACAGCAAAGGCGTACCACGACAGACGTTTGGCTGAAATCACAAGGGGTCAAGCCAAACCTCTAACTTGGGACGACGCCACTAAGCGGTGGTTTGCTGAGCGCACAGACAAGCGGTCGCTGGACCGTGACGTATCGATTGCGCGATGGCTTGATCAGCACTGGTCTGGTCGAGTGTTCTCGACGATCACTGATGGCGATGTTCGCAAGGCAGTGGAGCAAAAGCGTATTGAGACTACGGACTCAAATGCAAACCACTACCTAAAGTTCGTGAAGGCGCTCTTTAATAAGTCGGTCGAATGGGGATGGATGGATGTGTCGCCCGTCAAGATGAAGACCTACCCCGCGCCCAAAGCGCGTCTGCGGTTTCTATCTGAGGATGAACTGTCCAGGTTGATGCGTGAACTGCCGCACCACTTGCGGGTGATGGCTGAGTTCAGCGTATTGACAGGTCTTCGGATGTCCAATGTGACTGGACTTCGGTGGGACCGGGTTGACATGCAGCGTCGTTTGCTGTGGATTGAATCGACTGAGTACAAGTCGGGTCGAGATCACGGCATCCCTCTAGGGGATAGAGCGATCCAGATTCTTGAAGGTGAAAGAAACCAGAGCGCTACACATGTGTTCACATACTGCGGCTACCCAGTACAGAACACAAACACAGCAGCCTGGAAGAAAGCACTGGGCAGGGCTGGCATCTCTAACTTCAGGTGGCACGACCTCCGTCACACCTTCGCCAGCTATCACGCCATGAACGGCACACCGCTGCTCACACTCAAGGCGCTGGGCGGTTGGCAAACCCTGGAGATGGTCAACAGGTACGCTCACCTGTCGGCTGAAGGCTCCAGACAGTACGCCAACAACAGCATGCCAACAGCTGTGGGTGGCTGTGCGCAAAATGTGGGGAACGTGGGCGCTTCTAACCCACAGTAACAGCCCACAAAAAAGAAGAGGGAACCGAAGTCCCCTCTGAGAAGTTGGCGGAGTGGACGGGACTCGAACCCGCGACCCCCGGCGTGACAGTACTACATCATGCTCTGTAAATCAAATGCTTGCAGCATTCGTTGACCCACAGAGTTGATGCAGTAACTGTTAGTTGCCGGGTGTGTTGGGGTCAGCTTTGTAAAAGGCTTTGTTAAAGCGCTTGTACAGTCTTGCCTTGTCCTCGGCGATGTTCTTTAGCTTGGCTTCGGCTTCAGCTGCGTCGTATCGACCAGAGGTGCGCTTGTCAATTACATCAACTTCTTGTCTGCGCAAACCAGACAAAGCTTTCTTGTAGTCATCAACAGCAGCGCCAAGTGCCTGTAGCTTGCGCTCTTCACGAAGTCGGTCAGCAACCTCTGGCTTCTTCGCTTGCTCTGTACCGTACAAGAGCTTCCATTCATTGATCGCGCGCTCCGCCTTCTCAGCGTTCCGATAGAACTCGATCTGATCAGCCTTGCCGGTGTTGGATTGGTAGAACGCTTTGAGGATCGGCACCTTGTTCTTCTCGAAAGCAGCATCAGCGCCAATCTCTGATGTTAAATAAATGCTTTCCGCCGCATCTCGGATTGCGCCACCCACACCGCCGGTGAACCAGCCAACCCAATAACGCATGGTTTCTGGGCTGACATCAACGGCTCCGCTCATGCCCTGAGTTCCGCCGGTGGCTTCGTTCAGGTACTGCGACAGCTGTTGGAACATCGTGCCGCGAGTTGAAGTCCAGAACTTTTCGCTGTCGGGTTTGCCTTTATCGTAGGCTGAGTCAGGCATCAACGGTAAGCCCTGTTCAGTCTTGTTCATGGCAACTACTGCAATCGGATCAAGCAGCGTTGGTGAGAAGAACGTAGCTAGGTTTTCCATTGAACCAAACGGCGAGAAGTGAGTAAAGAAACTGTCTCGCAAAAACGCACCGACCTTCGCCAGCGGAACTCCGCGCTGCAAGTCGCTCAGTGCGTAGCCCATGTTTACAAAAAAGCCCAGACCGTATGCCATCGGAACGGTTGTCGAATTGCCTATCGCATCAAAGAACACCAAGCTCTTGAACTTGCTTTGACGATAAACCTCTTTATCCCAATACGGCTGATCATCATCACCCAGCGACAGCGCACCAAGTTGAGCAAGACCGTAGCCCAGGGCGATTAACCCACCGCCCACGGCTGCGCCAGCCTTGCCAGACTTAAAGACGATGCTGGTGGTTTGCTTTGCGCCCTGGATATTGGCGTTAGCGAACATGTACCCTAGCCCCAGGTACGGAGTCCACTTGCCCTTTGCGTCAAAGTTGACGGTTACATTCTTGGCTGCGTTGGTCGCATCCATTCTGTTTGCGCCAGCTTCGAGGCGAGTCATGTATGTTGCAAAGCGCATCGCTGATTCAATTGAGCCAGCCGCATCCAGCATTAGGTCTTCAACCTTACTGAGGGCGTTCAGGCTTTGGGTCAGGTATGTCTTTGGGTTCAAAGAGCCAGCAACTTGAGCAGCCTTGAATCGAGTCTGAATATCCTTCTGGATGTCTTCGATCTCTTTGATGTCCAGGTATCCAACCTTGCCGCCGTCTGCACGATACATGTCGTACAGCTGCTTGAGCGTCAAGGTTTGTGAAGGCTGACCAGGGGGGTTGATTGTGACTGTCTGGTTGGCACTTCCGGTCCAGTTGTTGTCACGCTCAGCTTTCCAAGCAACTCGCGCCGCCTGATACAGTCTTCCATAAGCTTTGATGGCTTGCGATGGACCGTACTTAACAAGGTTGTAGAACCCGCCGGTCTCTGCGTTTCTAACCGCGTCAATCGCAACGAATGCAGGGGACAGAGTAGTACGAACCTTCGCTAGTGTAGACATTGCGCCAGCCCAAACCCTGAAGTACAGCTTCGCCTGATCGCCGCTACCGATTGCGCCAGTCATCTTCAGGTCATCTAGCATGCCTGGGTCTGCAACCTTAATGAATACTGGGCGACCTTTGACGCGATAGGCGATGGTTTCGTTCGGGTTCTGATTGGTCTCAAAAGCAATGCGCACCTCGCCGCTTATAAAACCGAGCGGTGATTGCAGCTGGTTGCGAATGTACGAACGCTTGATTGATGGCGCGTTGATTTCCCAGAGATTGCGGTCTGGGTTGTCGCGGACAAACTGTCCCAACAATCGGTAGACCTTGTTCTTTTCGGCGACAACAACGGCGTCGGTGTAGTCCTTGAGGATGTTCTCAACGATGTTGCCAGCCCTGGACTCACGACCCTTAGCGATACGGACAAACGGATTGCGTGGGTCTAATCGACCAGGAGAGCCGACACCCAAACTGCTGCCAGTCTCTTCGTCCACGCTCTCAAAGCCTCGCAGAGGTACATAGTTTGGATTCTCAGCCTTCCACTGATTCACGGTCGCTGCGTCAACCAAGCCTTCATTCACCAAGATACTCTGGGTCATATTGGTGATGTCCTGGAATCGCTTAGCAATCGCTTGGAACACGGGGAAGTCCGCGCGCTTACGGAAGTCAGCAACAATCTTTGCTGCTTCTGCGTTAGTCATACCCGAGCCACCGTCAGTTGGGAACTGTGAGGGGTTCCTAGTCTGAATGATCAGGTTGCGCTCTGGTGCATACATGGCGTAGAGGTACTGAGCGGCTTCATCCAAGTCAACGCCAGCCTTAGCTGCGTCCTCAATCAGTGGAATCTCGACCTCTTTCTTGAATCGATCTAAACGACCACGAACAGCACCCCGCATCCGCTGAGAAGCAGCCGTAATGTCTGTGCTGCCAAGTACATTGCCTGCGCTGTCCTTGATGTCGAGCGTTCCACCCTGCTGTTGAACAGCCTGTTGGATGTCTTCCACCCTGGACATGCGGTTCTGAAACAGGTTCTCAAGATACTTCTCACGAACCGTGCGCGCCGGTAGGGTGAACTTGTTGCCTTGCAATGCGACGCGGCGAGAGAAGAATCCTTCGTTGACAGGATTTTGCGAGCGCCACTCAGCAGCAGACTTAACAAACCCGTTGTAGTCAGCGTCGATCCAGGCGTCTACATTTTCAAAGCCAGACTCTTTGGCTCGCTCTATCAAGAACTCTTCCTGAAGCGCTATATCCTCCGCCATGCTGCGGCTGAAGTTGCTCTTCGGGTGGAGGTCATACTCCAGGCTTCGGAAGTCACCGGGCTTCTTGCTGCGCAGACCAGTTGCCCCGCTTGTTAGTGCAGAAAGCTTGCTTCCAATTTTGCTTGCCAGGACGGTAGCTTTACCTTTGTTGAAGTACAACAGCTGTTGAGCAGCAATCTCGCTGTTGGTCTCACGCAGCGACGACTCTTGGTTTACGGGGTAGATCGAGGCGATCTCGCTGGCTCGCATGGTGACGCCAGTTTCTTTACTGCGCTGCGGCACACCAGGCTGGACGATGGCGATAACAGGGTTGCCTTCTTTCACCATGTCGAGAACCACTTTGTACGACTCACGGCGGTTTAGCTGTGCGTTAGGCATCACCTTGATGATTGCAACAGGATTGCCGATCATTCGAGGCACTGAACGCAACTCATCAACAGTCAGGGCAATGCGCTTGGCGCGCTGCACCTGGAAGCCAGCAGAGTTGTAGCCGCGGAAGTCTTCGGTGAATTTGCCAGCGCCCTCTGGATTAGACACTTTCATCACCGTGCGCTTGCTAATAACAAGCGGCTCCTCCGGCGCACCAACAGCTGTCAGAACACGGGGGTTCTCGTTGATGATGAACAGGTCAGGCGCGGTTGCCTTGCCGTTGATGGCATCAAGCACCAGCGGTCGGCTGTACTGTCCAACAGTTTCTACTTCTGTTGGTTCGGTTCTGGCTTCTGGCTGGTTGACGGGAACATCTGTTGCAACATCTCGACCGACTGTTGTCCCGACAGTCCCGCCAGTTCCCCCTCGATTAAATCGTGCAGGGGATCGCTGGGGTCGATCACCCTCTGCTGCGGCGATGATTGCTTCTTCGTATCCGATGTCATCTGTTTTCCTTCCGGTCAGTTTCGCGTAAAGCCGTTTCTCGTAGTACCACAGTGCCGCCTGAATGTCAGCAAGGGTCAGCTTGACGCCGTTATCGGATAGCTTCTCTTGAGCCATCAGCGTGGTGCCAATCATAAAGCTACGGTCGCTCGCCCGGAACGGCGCCTCGTTGAGTTCAAGGAACGTCGTTTTAACCAGTGTGTTCGCTTTCTTCTCAAGCTCTGTACCGCCCTTGTACTTCTTCTGCTTGTACGATTCTTGGTACGGGATGGCGCTCAGTGCGACGACCTCGTCGTCCACATTCTCTGGCAAGCCCAACAGCTGTCGAACAGACTCAACACTCGACTTGGTAGGTTCAGGGATCAGCGTCCCACGAATGCGGTTGAATGTGCGGCTCCACCACAAATCCATAGTGAGGTAGCCCTCGGACCCCATGAGGTTGGCATAGAAAGCCCCCAGCTTGGGACCAAAGTACAGTGCGGCTCGTGGCATCACCGTGTCTGCTGTGTAGCTAGAGTTAGCTTTCTTCCCGGCTGCTCGCAGGCTTGCGTTGATTTGACCAACGGTAAGCTCTTCCAACAGATGGTCGCTGAAACCGTCCATGCCGAACTGATCAATCAGTGCTTGCAGTCGGTCAAGGGTTGCGCTCATCGAGCCACGGCGAGTGCCAACCGGCTGAAGAGCGCCGCCATCACGGAAGCCGTCGTAAATCTTCAGGGCGTTGCTGATGTTGGTCGAGACCTTTTCACCGTTAGAGGTGATGGCAACAATGGCGGTGAACACGTTGCGCGCGCCCGCGTCTTCGTCCAACTCTGGGTAGACGCGAGCCAATCGCTTAACTGCGTTGGGGTAGTTGGCTGAATACCAGCCTAAGCCCGTGCCGGTGTCTGCGGATGTGCCCAGTTGATAAGAAATCTCGCCCACCAGGATGTCGGCAATCTCTTTCATTGCCTCTTCGGTGGTGTTCTTGTCAGAAATTTCGCCGTCCTCTTTGAGAGTCTTGGCGTTCAGGGCTGCGCCAACATCGCGCACCTTATTAGACTTGGCGTCCATGCCAATCGCGCGTCGAGCATCTGCATCAGACATCTGCATGAGCAACACGGTTGAGCGCGAATACTGACTAACACCCTTTTTGGGAGCGTCGGTCTGCTCTTGCACAGTATCAACTTGCTGTGGTATATTACTATTAGGTATTGTTACAGGAGGTAAAGATATGGAAATTCCGGCTTCGTTCCCGGAAGGGACCACCTTCTTCGAGGTTATGGGTGTACCAGTTACCCGCGCGCCCGACGGCACATTGTCGGCTTGGGACGACAACCCGGGCACCGGCGAGGTAGCGCCGCGCTCGTTCGGCTTGTCCACCTGGACATCCGAGGGCGTACCTATGACCGAAGCTGCTTGGCGTGGCGCATTCGCCCCGTCGAAGACTCGCTGAGCCGCCACGCTATACAGCTGGAATTGTTTAAGCTGCAATTCTCTGATTTGGTCTTGAGCCGCTGAGATGTCGCCAGGGGACATGGGTTTGTCCTGGCTCAGGATGTCGCGGCGCAGTTGATCCTCTATCTTGTAGAAACCATGCGCAATCTCTTTTGCCTCCATCATCGGGGCAAAGTTCATCTGTAACTCGACAGAGAAGTTCAGGAAGGATGCGCCCCTGAAGAAGACATCGCGGTAGCCGCTGGGGTGAACTGGCGCATTTGGGTCCCAGCCATTTCGCTTGATGCTTACGCCATCAAAGAAACTGGTCGTCGCTTTAATCATGTCCTGCAAATCACGCAAGTCATTGACCACCAGGGTTGATCGAACCACGTCACCGATCTTGGTGTGATCGCCGCTGTAGTCGAACCAAATCTTGGAGAAGGAGCGATCAAAGCTCTTAATTGGACCGCTTTTAAGAGTCATCCCTTCTCGGTCAGCAAGGACTTTCGCACGGTCATCAAAAACTTTTTTGACTGGCGGTGCGCGACGCAGTACAGCGCGGGTCTGCTGATAAACAGCAAAGATGTCAGGGTGAGCAATCAAATCAGTAACGCTTATCGCATCACCATTGACCAGCGCACCAAGCAATTCCTCACGCGAAAACTTGCCCTGCTTCTCAGGCTTAACTGGCGGAGCGGCTGTCTGGGTAATCGGCGCGGCGGGCTGTGCTACGGTCTGCGTTGCGGGCTGTGTCGCAACAGCTATCGTCTGCTGACCAGTAGCAACAGCTGTTTGTGCTGTCCCGCCAACCCTCGCAGCCTCACGCTTTTGGTACTCAGCAAACGCGGTCTTGATTGCGTCCCTGGCTTGATTAACACGCTGGCGGTCTTTGATGTACTGAGGACCACGCAGCGCCGCGGACAAGCGGTCTAAGATTTCAGTCAGAACATCGCGGAACTGCTGAGCCAGGGTCTTGTCCTGGAAGCTGTCAAACAGCTGTCCAAGCAAGGCTGGGTCTGTTGATTGCTGTCCAACAACCACAGCGACCAACTCAGACTCAAGTTGGGCTGCGGACATGGGCTGACCCACCTCCTGCATGCGACGGGTATTTAGTGCGTCATAAAGACGTTGCTTTACGACTGGGTCAGCAGTGCTGACTATGATGTCGCGCAGCCGTGCATAGATTTCTGGGTACTTGGTTTCAAGCGTGTGCGTTAACTCATGCCACGTCGTGTCCATAAAGTCGGCATTCGGCGACACAAGGATCGTGTTGTCCAGGCGATAGCCGTTGAAGCCGCCAAGGTTGCGACCAGTGCTGGTCGTCATGCCTTGTTCGCCAAAATCAACCCAATGTACGTTTACGCCGAACGCTTGGCTCAGCGCTTCTGCAAACTTATTCAACCGCTTGTCGGTAGTGACTTCGGTTACGTTCAGCGTTTCGTTAGGTTGAAGTTGCAAGTCAGCAGCAATACCGTTCAGTGCAACAGCTAGGGTTTCGGGCTGTTCAACAGCTTGTTTTTGCTGTTGGCTGGCTAAGTCCAGGTCGTCCAGGAATTTCTGCTCGCTCTGGGCAACCACATCTGTTGCCGCGTCCCCAGTAGTTGATAAGTTTACTGCCGCGGGGGACGTGGATAAGTTGTTGATAGGCTCACCTGGTGAGCTACCCACAACATTTTTATCTGGTTCATTGCCTGTTTGACTGTTAATAACAGCTGTTGTAGTACCTGAAGCGTCTGCTTCCCGCTCCGCAGCAGCAATGTCCGCCAGGTCTTGAAGACGCACATTAGAAACTTCTCGGCGTTGCTCTTGGGTCAGACTGGGGTCAAGAGCCATTCGCGCCTGGGCATCCATTCCAGACTGCGCAAATGTGGTCTGGTTGACATCCTGATCAATCGCGCTCGCAAGAGCAGCGAATCTGCGGTCGGCGTCTTTTTGAGGCGTAGCTTTAACGTAAGCCTCTTTACCGCTTTGTACGGTAGCGCCTAGACCGCCGCCAACAATAGCGCCCTCAAGCATTTGAGCGCCAAGCTCTTTGAGGTCGACACCCCGCTCTGTCCCTAGGGTTGCCGCAAGATTGGCTGCGCCTTCTTCAAGACCCTCGGTCCCAGACTGGAGCGCGGTTGCTCTACCAATGCGCCCACCAACTGATGAACCCTGTCCCACGCCGCCTTTAAGCAAGCTCTTTGTGGCAAACCGCTCCAGCGTAGTTTCTATGACAGCGCCAGTAGCAGCAGCCGCCACATCGGCAAAAGTTGCCTGTTCCAGCGTTTTGTTGTCGTTCTTTAGGCGCTCGTTCAGCAGTTCATTGGTTCGTGCCGCAATGTATGCCTTTGGCGCAACGACCGCAGCCGCCATGTCAGGCAGTGAGGTAATAACGCGCTCAGCAACGAACGGTACAACATTTAGCGGGTTGGTTGCGAGGTCACCAAGCTGCTTTGTTGGGGCATAACCAACATCTTTGGTTACGTCCTTTTGTGTTTGCGCCCAAGCTTGTAGCTCATCTAAGCCGCGCTTTTCTTGCTCCAGCCCCTCTTGCCCCTGCATAGTGCGGCGCAACAAGTTTAAGCTGCCCAGGAATGGCGATGCCTTACTGATGGTCTGATCAATAACACCGAACGGCTTAGCCACTCGGGTGTAACCCTCTGCCAAGTTGCCGACAACCTCTTGCGACCTGGGGATAACTTGCTTAAATGGATTGCGAGTCTTTACCTCTTGGGGTTGTTCAACGTCATTTGGTATTGCTGACGCGCGCAGCAATGCCTGTGGCTGTTGAATTTCAGAGATGTTGTCGACAAAGTTATATCCGCCCATGCGAGCGCGATCTTGGTCTTCAATGCGATCCCTAATAGCTTCTGCCCGTCTAGCAGTAGCCTCGCTAGAACCGCCAGGATTCGTGATGCTGTCTACGAATGAGTAAGACACAACTTACCTTGTATTTTGTTTGAGCCAATCGTTGGCGTAGCCATTACGAATTCCCTGCCAAATCTGAATCCCGTTTTCCTCCATGTTATTGAACTGCTCGCGGATGAGTCTGACTTGCTCTTTGTTCTTCGGATCGAGCTTGACTTTTGTTCCGTCAGACTTTGTGACTTCCATTGATTTGCCCTGCTTAACAACCGTGTTAAAGATTGTTTGTGCCTGAGCATACTGCTTGTCGTAGTCTTGTCGCGCTTGTGTATTAAAGTTCCCAAGCAGAGCGCGCGCGCGAGTATGAGCTTGACCGCCTGTTGCGTCGGTGCCGTCAATGAGTGCGCTACCAATGCGAGTAACAATGTTGCTTGCTTCGTCATCAATAACAGACTGAGCTTTGCCGTCGGGTCCGCGCTGGGTGAACCCAGGTGCAAAGTTGTTCTTGGCATAGCCCCGTTCGAGGCTAGACAGCTGGCTAAATGCATCAGCGTTGGCGGTCTTGTTGTTAGCCCTTGACTTGTTTGTCAGGGCATTTATCATTGCTGCGTTAGCGCTTGTTGTATTGGCTGCGGCGTTCGTCAGGCTAGTCGAAATAACAGTCTGATCCTTCTTGGTGCCAAGCGGTTTAGTAACAACTGCGTCGTAAATATCTGGTGCATAAATAGCAGCCAGATGACCGATTGGTGTTGTTGTGTTAGTCGTTTTACCGTTCTCAGTTTTTGATGAAAGCGCAAAAATATCTGGGAATCCATCCTTATTCACCCCGCCAACAATCTTTAGACTGGTAGGGTCCAGGTTTGCCAGTTTGGCGATTTGAGCCGTGGCGTCCGAATCGCCGGACAGCGCTTTGCGAAACATATCCCTGTTGCCGCGCTGCTCCAGCATATTGCTAAACGTCAGCAGTTGCGTCATCTCGCCCTGGTCAACCTTGCCAGCCTTAACGCGAGCCGAAAAAACTTCTTGTTGAAAGTTGGCAATTGCTTTTAAGCCTTCAGAGGTAGACAGGTCGACTGGAACACGCTTCGTCGGCTGAGGTTGCGCAAGAGTTCCCGGAGTTCCGTCAAACACCATAGCGGCTTTTGTTTCGTCTGGCACATTCTTAAAAAGATGTCGATCTGCTGAAGCCCTGAAGCTAGTCAGCATTTCTTCCACGCGCTCACGCTCGCGTTTATCAAACTCAGCACGATCCGTCTCAAACCCAAATCGAATCTGATCGCGCTGTGCGGCTTCATTGGCGCGCCTGTCTGCATTTGTCGCAAGCTCGCGCCGCTGTTGCTCGCCTTGCAGCTGACTTACGGTCAGGGCTGATCGGCGGTCGCCCTCAAGACCGCGTTCGTTAGCGTCGGCTTGCTCGTTCAGTACGTCAGCAATCCCACGCTGAGGCGGCATCTGCATAGCCATTGTTCGCATCATTTACCCTTTCCGATTGCTGACTTGCGCACTGGCTTATGTGTATCTTCAACCAGCTTATCGAGCGCAGCTTTGCCAACCTTGCGAACAGTGTCTGCTGGCAAGATGTACTCGCCATTGCTAAGCCTGATCGGCTCGCCTGTGTCTTTGTTCTTGGCTTGCACTTCGTCAGAAGTGCCAGTGCCCGGTCCACGAATAGCGCCACCACGCCCGTCCTTGTTCTTCTTGCCGCGCACTGAGCCACCGCCAGCCATCCGCTTGCCGTCGCGCAACGCATCAATCTTTGCGTCCAAGTCTTTAATGGCTCCGAGTGCGATGCCAATAGCGTCCTGGGCTTGGATTTGTTTGCCAGTGCCCAAGCCAGTTTCCCGTTTAAAGTCTTCAGCGTAGGGACCAACATGCTGACCGCCGTCTGCTACGCCCTCTTTGTAGCGCCAGGATTCGACGGGCATATTGCGAACGGCATCTAGGGCTTTGCCGCGACCGATTGAAGCCTTGTCTTTCTTCATGTCTTCGGACGAAAAGAACGACATGCCAGCGCCGACAAGCTGACCTAAACCAGCCATACCAGCGTTCTCTGCGTTGTAAGCAGCAACTTGATTTTGGTAGCCCTGATTCATCATGTTACCGATTCCCGCCTGTGCGGCGAGGCTGCCCTGCATGCCTTGCATTGCACCCTGGTAACCCTGGAACATTGGGGCGCTCTGGTTGTTGAACATAGCTGAGGTGCTGCCGCCTACGTTTGCTCCAGTGCCGATGGCGCTGAGTTGCGTGGCTGGCATGTTTCTCCCAATGTTCAGAGCGTTAATACGCTTAGCCTCATACATCTGATCTGCGCCCATTCGGGCGTTGGTCATTGCACCAGCCTTCATGGCTGCTCCCTGCAAGGCAATCTGATTGTTCAGGTCTGCAAACCGTGCGGCGTTCGGGTTGATACCCATGCGCGACAGATTGCGAACAGCTGTTGAACGCGCTGTTGACATCGCTTGCTCAACATCAGAGGCGGCTCGACCCGCGTACAGGTTGCGCATCTGACTTCTGTCCTGGTTCATTGCCTCGGACAGCATTTGATTTTCAAGCGCTCGGTAGCCCTGCCTGTCCTGAGCATTTTCTCTAGCTATCTGCATTGCAAGCCTCTGCCCTTCCAGGTTGGAGGCAACCATACGCTGATAGAAAGGCATGGTCTCTTCGTATCGCTGCTGGGCAAAAGCCATTTGGCGATTTCCAAGCGACTCCATTCGACCGCCAATTTCTTTCATCGCGTTAGCGATTGGCGTGAAATCCGGTGGCGGCGGTGCGTCACTGCACATGTTCTTCTCCCAAAATCTTAGTCAACTGGTTGGCTGTATGTGAATAGCCGAGTGCCAGCAGCAAATCGCCAACGCGATTCACAGACTTGACGGTGACTCGGATTTCTTTGATGCCGACGGAACCAAGAACGTCCTCAACATATTTAATAAATTTGATCCCGACCCTGCCTTTGCGGTGGGCTGGATCAATAAAGATGGTGTCCTCTTCAGCCACCCACTCTTGGGTGTGGGTTGATTGGCTGATGTACATCATGCAATTTCCGATAACGCCGGAATCGCGGCAGCGCAGGGTGAACAGCATGAATCTGCCGTTGCGCTCTGCGTTAATCATGTAGTCATAGTTCGGCTTGAGCGGAATGCTGTGCCGATACTTCTCGGTCTCCTGCCAGTGCATCTGGTGCAGCGGTATCACTTGTTGAAGGATGTCTTCAAGATATTCGCACTGCATTGAGTAATCAACGTATTCACAAGGATCGATAGATGCAATGTCAATGCGAGCAACCACCGTTTGTTTTAATGCATGTAAAAGTCCAATAGCAAGCTCGGGCGTCAGCTTATTCCCAATGTTTTCGGCTAAAGCAACTTCAAGAGCTTGTAAGTTCATTAAATCTCCAACAGTCTCTGTGCAATCGCTTGAAGTAACTCTGGGTCTTGCGGATACATAAAACTACCCGGCACACGAAGCTCAATCTGATCAGTCATTCTTCTGGCGTCGTCCGCAATTGGGACATACAGTTCAGCTAAAACAACTGTGCTGTTAGCCATGCTGTCAGATGACATTCTCATAACAACAATTTGCTTGTTAGTTATATCCATGTTTTACCTGTAGCTAAGGATTACTACCCGCCACTGGAACCCGACGAAAGAGGACGGATTGTTAATCCACCATTGTCTGCGCGCCCAGTTGTAATATGAGAACCCAACATACCAGTTGGTATTGTCAGGGGTCCCGATGGAAGCAGTCAAAACTTCGTAAGAGTGAATTTTGAATTCGTTTTGCGCATGATCAAATTGAAGCGGAAGACCGAAGTTCAATGTAATTTGAGAATTAAATTGGTTGTATGGAAACCTGTTGCCGTCCGTCGAGGTTACGGCAATTTGAACGTAAGGGAAATCGTTACTAGTTAAATTTAACCCCGGAAGAAGCGCGACACTAACAGGACTGCCAGGACCAACTGTTAAAAAGCCTGTAAACACAGCGCGCTGATAGACTAGCTTATCGTCGCTAGTGAACTTCGTTGTGCCAAAAGCATTTCTTATAACAATCTGAGAACCGGAAGCCAGCAAGGTCATTGGGTAATTTCCAAGGGCAAAAACGCTGGATCAGAAACCCAAATACAAGCAAACTGATTGCCGGGAATTAAGCCATCCGCTGGATGAGGTATGTAAGTTATATTACCGTAACCGTCATCATAGCTAATACCAAATTGATTTAAATTCTGGAACGGCTTGAGGCGTAGCCTGACGCCAGCAGACACGGTAACAATTACGTCGTAAGCAATATTAGACCCACTTGGATGATTGGCGCCAATCCAAACGACTTGCTGAGGAGGCGGTGGGTTGTATCCATCTCCCACACCATCAGTATTGGTGCCCCATGTGGCGCTCAAGTTGGCAGCAAATGTCTCCCCGCCCCACGGATAAACTCTATACACTTGCCACGGAGTAAACAACCGCACCGGGTTAATAGACATGATCTGCTGTGGAGGCTCATATATCAGCTGACTACACTGAGTGCCCTTGAGATACCAGAAGCCATTTACAGGAAACGCCGGAAGGGTTCTTTCCCCAACTGAGCTTGGGTTTGTAATTGGCAAGGTAGCGCCAACAAAACCAGCATAATTACCAGCAACGAAATCCCAGTCGCCATCCTGTCGAGCCGGGTTTGTGCATGCAAATCCAGGGCGCGTTAACTGAAAAGCAACACCACTGCCGTTCGTTCGTATGTATCTCTTGTTACTGTCAAAAGTAACATTTCCAGACTGGTCCTGAGTTAAAAACCTGCTACCAGTTATTTTTACTCTTTCAACCATTATGACGCTACAAAGATTTGAACAACAGGGTTCTGTTGCGGTATTGCAGTCCCAAAAACCAAATCAAATGCCACAAGAGTTACCACGCCGTTGTTTACAGTAGGGTATAGAAATCTGCGACTGCCCCCTGCAGCAAAGTATTCCACTGAAGAAGAATACATAATGCCATCCAAACTAAAAAAAACGACAGGGTTTTGTTGAGATGTAAATCCAATGGTCGTAGTTTGGACATTACCGCCCGGGATTACTGCTGATGGCATTGAACACCAGCCATTCTTGCGGCATATCGCAAGCCAATACTATAAATTTTCTCAGCATCATCGAGCCGCCCATCTTTGCAAGCCAGAACCGATGGGACGATAAACTTTGAGTACATGTGCATAAACACAGATTCAGCGTCCGATCTGTTCTTTAACTTAGCCACGATTCCCGGAGCGTGTTGGTAGTACCACTCAACCTTTTTGCGCCCGCCCTTTGTAGCAAGCATATGGTTGTCTCTAAAATTCCGCAGGGTAGTTAAGGTATCTCCGTCGTCAGGCTCACCCATGTATTCACAAACGGCAGTCGTAATAAAACAAAACCCACAGCCCCCGCTACTCCAAGTGAAATACGCAACCGGAGTTGAAGCCAAGAAAATTGACTGTGGAGATGATGTCACCGGATCAGGCTCCATGTACGGCAAGGATGTATGAAAGAAAACATCTTCCGGATATGAAGTTGGTGAAGTCAAAGCAGCGCTAAAGCCTCGATTTGTTTCGCTTGGAACATTGGACCAGGAGGAATAGCGGATGATGGCAACAACCCCATTCAAGCCGTCGATATACAGACTCTTAGTTGGCATACCTAAACACCTGAGTAATGGAGGCAAAGTTAATTGGGTCTATGCTCGATAACTTTTGTGGCAAGTGATGAAGCATCATGCCTTCAGAAACGACTACACCAATATGATTGTGAATACCAATAACATCACCAACATTTATATTAGAGACTTCGACTTCATTAAATCCAAAATCTTTAGAGATAGCAATAGCTCCGCGCTTATATGCATCAACAAACAATCTGTTGTCAAGGCGGGCATAAAACTCTAGCAGATTTGTTCCATCAACCTTGGATGTAATATTTCGCTCACGGGCAAGCCACTCAAGCACCAGGCGGACGCAGTCAGATTGCTTGAGTTTGTAGTTCCGCCCCCTGTATTCTGTCTTTGGTGTAATTAAAGCGTATGTCCTTTGAATCTTGTCCACATACACAACATTCTGCCCAAGAGATTTAGAGGCAAGTAAAAACCCATTATCCTTACGAACAAGCTCACCCATTACTATGTCCAGCCTATCTCCAGCATCAGCGGCAAGGATCAACTCGTCAATTTTCATACAGAAATCGAAATGAATTTGTTTTTGAGATCAATGATAAAGTTGTTGTCGCTAGACTTTAGAACACCACGAATAGTTGCGTCATTAAAAGTAGCAGCGCCACTCTTTGTAATCTGCCAGCCGCTGCTACTACCGCTGTAGTAACCGTCGGACTGAATGACTTCAGCAATGTTTGCCATAGTGATGGTGCCCACGCCTATGGCAGCATTCGTAATTCTTACAACGCCATTAACCACCTCGAATGGAGTAATCGTTGTACTGCTGAATGCTTGCGTTTTGATTCTGAAGTTCGCAGCGACCACCTCTACGTCGCCGTTCTCAACTTTGAACGTAGGGTTGTTGGCGGAAAATCCAGTCGCAAAGCCCTGACCGTCATAGCTGACACTAACCGATCCGCCAGCATAAAGCTGAGCGCCGTATACCTGTGCGCCGTTGAATCCAATGGTCGCGTTGACGTAACCCGCGGTAATCTTCTTGGCGCTGACGCTCCCTATCTTTGCATCGTCAATACTGGCGTTTTGAATGAAGGCAGACTTAATGAAAGTGCTGCCGCCAGTAACAAAGAACGGAATTGAGTAAGACAGCGGATTGTTGTTTAAGCTGTTTCCGCTGCTACCAGGCTCTACGATTGCAAACTTGTCGGCTCTAACAATGAAGGCTGATGTGGGCGTATCGTTGACAGCAGAGGATGCCAGACCAAAACCGGACACATGACCGTTTAAGTCGATCTTGACAGTGTACTGACCCTCAAGCGACTGACCGCTCGCCTTGGCGTAAAAGTTCTGCTGAACTGCGGCGGTTGTCGCGTAACCGGCGTTCTGCACTTGAGATGCAAGAGTAGTAACTTGCTCAGCTACAGTCGAATCACCCGCGATCCTGGCAGTTGTTTCAGTCTGAATGGCTGCTGCGTTTGAGTTAACAGCGGCTGTTACTGTTGTGATCTGTTGAGACAGCGACTGGTCAGCGGTTTGGCGGGTGTTGGCTTCTTGAGTAATCGCAGCGCCGCGGGCTACCGCCTCAGCAAGAATTTGTTGCGCCCGTGTTTTTGCTTCGGCTGTAATCCTGGCGTTAGCAAGACCACTGCCAGCCTCGGCATCGTTGAGCCTTTCAGCAAGCACCCTGTTTAAGGAAGACTCCAGGATTTGATTCTCCAGAGCTTTCAAAACTACAGCAACAGGAACCCCTGTCGTAACAGCTGTTCCTTTTGAGCTATTCCAAGCAGACCTGACACCAGCCGCAGATACGGTCTTTACCCAGTAGTAATAAGTTTTAGCTTCGCCGCCCGTTTTATCGGTAAAGTTTTGAGATGTACTTGTACCGATCCGCTGGGCTTGAGCAACATCATCAACAAAAGCTCTGTAAATTTCCCAGAAGCTAGGGTTAGGAAATCCAACAACATTCCAAGTCAAAAGAACAGTGTCAAAAACAGCTGTTCCAAAAAGCTGAGTTGCTGGCGGCGGCTGCGTAAAATCGGTTCCTGGGTTATACGTTGGAACTCTTATGGCTGGAACAGCATACCTACCGCCAAGCGTCGATGCGGATGTCCTAGATACGGAGCCGCCCTCTGTTGTTACAGCATCCTCCTCGGGCTGAACCAGCTTGAGCGCCTCTAAATCTCGGAACGTAACGCCAGCATCTTTCTTGTCTCCTCGATGACCGACTCGAATTTCGCTTGTTTCTTTGAGCGCGTTTAAAACTTCTTTGATATTGCTACCATCAAAGTCAGGGATTGAAGGAAGCTTGGTAGTCATGCTGATTTAAGCTCCCATGCGCTTTGGGCAATAGCTATAGTGTTAATTTGAGATGTACCAGAAACTTCAATAACCCACTCTCGCGCCATAAACCCAGACTGCAAGCGGAACGGCGAAATGCTTGTAGCTACATAGCTATACTCGCTGCCGTCAGCGGTGATCTTTACGTTGACAGGGTATGCATCTGCTTGCACCTGACCAAAAGAAAATGTGCCAGGAGAAGGTAGCTCAGCAATCTTGCTCTTCCAAGCGTAGGTTAAGTTACCAGTACCGCCAAACAGTGTTTTTAACCCAATGCTGTCAAGAACGTACAGCTTGTCTTCCTGAACAATCTTGTGGGCAGCAAAACCAGACAAGTCTGTTTCTGTCCATGTTGCGGTTTCGCTGGACGGATCAAAGACAAACATCTTGTAAGAATCGCCGCTCAAATAAAAACCGTGGTATCGGTTCTCAAACCAGTAAGCGTGAATACTTGATGGGCTATAAGCTTGCCACTGGGCTTGGCTGAGGATTTTCTTAGTGACAACATCTGCCCCACTTTGAGAAACCATTACCAGACCGTCCGGAGACGCATACATAATGCCCGGACCCATCTCGACAATTGACCGACGCGATACACACGCTTGTTCAAGCGCCAGCTTTGTAAGCGTCATAGACGCCGGATCAACACCGCTAACAATGTATGGAAAGCCTTGGGTCAATATGACCGCTGACTGACCCATGACGGCGATGCCGACTACATCAAAGTCAACCGTAATTTGATACTTGGTCGGGAAGGCATGCGGCTGGTAAGGCTCAGAAAAGCAAAGCGTTCTGTTATCGCTCCAGCCAACCGCAATGCCGTTCGCCATCAGGCTTAGCCCTTGTAGGTCAGATGGCGGAGCTACCCACCCAATGGATGGGATTACCTCGCCAAGGGCTGACTGAAGAACCTTGTCGGTATAAGTCGACTGCCCAACGGGGGTGCCGTTCTCTACAGTATTGACCAACTGATAGTTGGTTGCGCCCGCGGCTGCGGTTGACGTGCGGTAGATATAAATCTTAGCGACGTTGTAATTGCCAGTTGGCGCCCCAGAAAAACCAGTAATGGTGACGGGAAAGTCTGGATCAATATCAATTGCTTCAGACGGATCACTGGGCGGACCCTCTTCACCATACTCAGAGACGTATGTGTATACATAAACTCTTGTCTCAGAATTCCGAACAGGCTGCGCTGTTCCAACAGCACCAAAAAATTCTTCTGGGGGTGTGATCCCGGATGGATTCGTCGGCGCAGCACGGCTGCTCAGCCCAGACTGTGGCAAAGTGTCTTCGTAAGAAATTTGTGAGGCTGGTACTTCGCTTACCAGCTTGTAGTTTGCGCTGGGTATGGTGAGCAGTCCGCTGCCAGACTGAGCAACATCCTGTCGATAGATACGTTTCTTCGAGCAGCCATCTGGGATGCTGTCAGACATCGTCACCTTGACTCGGGTCAGGGCATCGACAACTTGAACCATGCCGCTGGAATCGGAAAGAGGGCTTTCAAAGCCAGCATCGTGTACCCAGCTATAAGCATAAACCCTGATAGATGTAGCCACTGGTGATCCAGATGCAGCGTTATCTGCCAGAGATGTGTCACCGATGCCATACCCCGCGGTTGGAGGAGTCGTGGGCTTGGCTGGCGTGTACAACACTGCGTTACTGATCGCCGAGCCATTAAATTCAGAATCTTGCAGTAAGTCTTCGTATGTTTGCTGTGCGAGCGGAACTGTGGCGAGCAGCGTCCAGGTTCCGTCTTTCTTCCTATAAATTCGTTTTTGGGTAACAGACTGCTGGAAGTTGCCAGTGTTAGGCAACGCAGTAAGCGCCACCTTCGCCATAACACGACGGGAAGCAGTGGTAACCCCACCAGGAACAACAGTCCCCCCAACATTGAAGAGAATCGTTTTTGAGTTAACAACCTCTGTGACCTTAAAGGCGGTCGCCACATTTGTTAGTTTGACGAAGTCGTCAACGCTGAAGTCGTGCGAGTTAACAAAGACAGCTGTTGCGACAGCATTGTTCACCGACAGAGTAAGGTCATAAAGACCATAGTCAAAATGATTCTTGATGCACGACGTGCTTGCTGTGGTGCCAAGGCTTGATTCTTGTGAGCCAGTGTAATAAGTGACCGCGTATTCCCTGGTGTTGCTTGTGACTTCAGTAATTGGAGCGCCAGTAGCAACAGGTTTACCAGCTGGCTTCGGAATGCCAAGCTCGTAGTATTGCGACGGATATGGCGCTGCGCCAGAAGTGATGAACTCTTTGGGTCCGTACCTCGGCTCGTTCTCACCGCTCCAGTACAACCGATTCCACTGGTCGCTCATTACCGGAGACTCGATTACATACACATCAGTAGTCCAGGACAACCATTTGGTATTGGCACTAGACGCGCTTCCGGCAGGAAGTACTGGGTAAATAGTACGGACGCTAGATAACGGATTGCGGTTGATTGAAAAAGCAGTTATGCCGTTTTGTTTGTAAGGAACGATTGACCCTGACTGGATGCGCACGTTCTTTGAAAGCTGCGCTTCACCTGGCTGAAGCAATCTTGGGTCCAGTATTGGCTTCATTCCGGAGAAGCCTTTGATGGTGAAGATTGCCATTACGTTCTCACTTGTCTTCTTTGTGTTCGAGCCTCTTGAAAAGAAGCGCAAGTGTAGTATCCACCTTGTTGAAACCGTCGCGCATATCTTCTTTAATCTCTTTCACGGCATCTTTAAAATCATCGCGTCTGACATAATGATCGTTGACGTTTTTGTCTACGGTTCTAATGTCGTCTTTCAGGTCTTTGATTGCTTCCCAGATGACTTTCAAAATCCAGCCTCCTAGCGCGCCGCAACAAGCAACAACCCAATTAAAAACTGTCTGATCCATCTTTTTCCCAATCTTTTATAGCGACCCATCCACAAGCCATAGATGCAAGCGCTTTATAAAAATCTTCCTGGTGCGTAACAAAAAAATCAACCAGACTCTGGAAGCTCTGGGAAAAGACACTTTTGAATAAACTCATAGATCAAATCCTCTTCAAAGCCGAGCGAAGCCATTACTTTTGGAGTATGTGGATTCATCTTTTGATTTTGACAATATTTATTTTGCTTCTTGATAAACATGCCGCTGCCAACATCTACATTGTTAATATAGTAGCGGAGGTTATCGTAGGCAAGATTTAATACTGCCCTTAGTTCTGACTCATCAGTGATGTTTCCAGCAGCTACCATACTGGCGCTAAAAATTTCTTCAGCCCACGGGGGAAGCTGCCGCCTTTTACTCCAAGCCATTTCAGAAACACGACAAGCGAACCAAGCAACCATAGGGTGGCTTCGGTCGATTGGGCTGAAGTCGTGGAAAGCGCCAGTAACTTTGTTGGGACCAGCGATTAGGTCAAAACCAAATATGGGCGCACCGCTAGACGTGTTCGGAAAAACAGTCAAGTGCAACATGTATAGGCGCTTTGTGTGTCTTGCGTCAACAACGTCAAGATGTGCGCGCCTAAATGTGGGCGAAGTCCAAACGTGGTTTTCCCACGGGAAATCGTGACCTTCGTCTACAGGCGGGTAAGTATCAAGAACTTTTACAAGCTCATCTTTAAATATTTCAAGCTGCGAGAAGACCGTGCTTGTCTGCGACATCGTCAAAAAGCTGAAGGGTGAACTCAAACGCAAGATTAGCCTCTGAAGCCATCTCATCTTTCAGCATTGCTCTAATACCAGAAACAAGAGCGCTTCTGTCGTCGAAGTCATAACGCCGACACTTCCCGGGCAACTTGCTTTTCAGAATCTGACCGCCGTACATGTCAGCCATATGGTGAACATACATGTTGGCAATTACGCCATCAACGTCAAGATCATTGATTCTTTCTCGTTGAGTAGCGGTTGCTTTGGACGCAAAGAATTCAAGACCGCCACACATATCTGAAAGCTCAATAAGGTCTTCCATTATCAAGCCGGATCGCTCGACCCCAGGCAGGGATTGAGAAATTCCAAAATACGAAGCTCTGCTTTCAATTGCTTGATAAACAATCAATTGGTTTGCCAAAAGTTCTGCATAAGCTTGCGGCGTCAAAGACCCAGCCATCATAACAGTCGTCAGAGGATGGCGCTCAGCCTCCTCATGCTGCTCTTTAATGGCATCACGCAAACTCATGCGGTCCACTTATCCTTTGGACACTCGGCAGATGCAAGCATAACCTTTGCAATGATTACGCATTTGCATTGAGTGCAAACCGGGACAGTCTGGTGCTTGAACTCGCAAGAGTCGCAAACAGACTTTCTTGCAGATCGCACGTCTTTCGGTGCAAGGATTGGGGTATTTGTTTTTTGATTCATATTAAGCCTCGATTGCTACGCGCAAACTGTCAGCGTTGGAGTTAAGAATGTCCGCCAGTTCCTGGAACGCCGCGATCTCGGCGGCAGTCAAGCCCTCAAGATTTCGACCCGGAGCTAAATCTTGCGCTGTAGTTTGATGCCGAGCCGGTGCGGTAAAAGTGCCGTTGTTATGAGTCCAGCCACCCTGAACTTCTGCGGGACACTTAGTCCAAACAAGAGAAGGGTGGAAGCGACCGACAGGATCGATGTTTGTTGTTTCACAAACAATTTCGTTTTCAATTCTTGCCCAATTTTTCATTTCTTACTCCTTATTAAGCCCACTCGATTGCAACATAGCCGTTGCCGCCACCACCACCACCGGCGTAGTACCAGGCGTAAGCCCCGCCATTGCCGCCACCACCGCCGCCTGCGCCTCCTTGAGCGCCGCGCCCCGAGGAGCCGTAGCCGCCGCCACCACCGCCCATAAAGCCGCCAGCACCGCCAAACCCGCTGTTGGTGGAATAGGAGGCACCGCCGCCGCCACCGCCGCCAGCACCGCCAGCACCACCTGTTCCAGAGGACTGGGTGCCGCTGTAAGAACCGCCGCCGCCGCCACCGCCTTCATTAGCGTTCAACAGTCTGGGGGTTGCAAATGACTGTTCACTAACGGTGAAGCTAGAACCGCTACCGGCAGGGAGCGCTACATAAGCAGCAGCGGCAACGCCGCCAAAGTCAGCAATAGCAGCCGCAGCTTGACCCGGTCCAGACGCATCGCTGTTGTTTGCGCCCAATGCGCGTACATTGAGTGAACTTAATCCGCCGCCGCCGAAGTTGTTGCGGTCTGTGGTTGACGATTGCCCGTTTTGTCCGGCACCGCCATATCCGCCACCGCCAGCGCCAAATCCCTGTATGTTGCTGCTACTGTCAGGCCAGGTGCCGCCATCCCCTCCATTGCCTCCAATGCCTCCGCCGCCTCCGCCGCACCCAGACCAGCCATAAGATTTCTGCCCGCCATCCCCGCCTCTGAACCCAGTAGTGACGTTGAAGTTTCCGGGGGCGCCACCGCCACCACCGCCGTACCCCTCGCTTTGACTGCACCAGTTACAGCCGCCGTAACCGCGCCCACCGCCGCCTTGACCGCCGGTACTGTTAATAATGGTGCCGCCGGAGCCGGAGCCGCCGCTGACGCGAGTGCCACCGCTGTTATTTTGTCCGCCCGAGCCGCCGGTGGCAGAGCAAAAAGCACCGAAAGAGGAGCTACCGCCAGCCGTCCCCGCGGTTCCACCGCTGCTGTTATATCCAGTACCGGAGGTATTATTGTGTCCCCCCGTTCCGACGGTAACGGTAATACTTTGACCAGGGGTCACGGCATAAACGCCCATAGCGAAGCCCCCACCGCCACCCCCGCCATTGTTATATTCACCGTTGGCACCGCTACCGCCTGCGCCGATTACTATTGCTCGAACCGACGAAACGCCAGCCGGTACAGTGAAGGTATAAGACCCGGGGGTAATATACTCCTGATAGTTTTTGTAAATACGTTTGTCAGCTGAAGCAGTGCTGCCGCCAAGTTGAGATGAGAGCAAGAAAGCCATTACACGATCCTCCAACCAAATGTGGTGTTAAGAAAAACAAGACGAAATGCGGCATTTTTAATGTCAACAGTCATGTCATCAGCCTGACCAAAAATTAAGTTTCCATTTCTAAGAATGGTTGGTTTGTTGACATCAAATTTGCCAGCAGCATCCAAGAACTCAACGTAATCTCCGGCACCCGGGTTAGCCGGAAGAGTTACGTTAAATGCAGCAGATGTTGTGTCGAGCGCAAGGCGGTCTCCAGAAACCACTGTGTAGGCTGCGGTTTTGATTGACCAGTTCTTTTCAGAACTAGCGATTGCGTCATCAATGTAAGTTTTTGCAGCTGTAACCGTTGGTGCTTTAACGCTACCCCCAGTTTGCAATGTTGAATCAGTAGACAGTAAGCCACCACTGCCAGAGCCTGATTTGTTATCAACATAAGTTTTAACAGCGTACTCTGTTGGAACAGCAGTATTGCTGTTGCCAGACAGAGTTGCATCAGAGGAGAACTCGTTGATGGTCTCGCCAAGCTGCGCACCAATCGAGCCTAGGCGCAAAGACGACAAGCCTGACAGGTCAAACGCACTTGCGTTCAGGGTCGCCTTGCCGGTTGCTTGATCAATTCGGAAGTATTCGCCAACCCTAAAGTTGCCATCCTGATCGGTCGATACATAATAAACTCGACCTGGGAATGCTTCGTCCGTCTCATTGCCTTGAGCAGCAGGCTGGGTTGGCGTTCCGGGGTAGTTGGTGGTTGTAAAGCCGCCAGTTCCAATAGACAAGAAGTCGTGACCAGTAAGACGAATCTGAGAATACTTATACCTGATGACCACCGCTGTTCCGGCAGCTGAGCCTGTAGGCTTTTCCTGCGCCAGCAGCAGCGTAATTTCGCTCGCTGAACTTGTCCATGTGCCGGTCGTACTTTGCACCACATACGAATAGGTGTCGTCAGCAAGCGAGATGCTTGCGCCGGGTTTGGGTAAGGCGCTGAACCCGGTCGCAACCAGCACAAAACCTTTTTGATCCTCAACAGAGGACTTTACCGTGCCAGTGCCTCCACCGCTAAATGTCAGCGTCTGGTTGGTTACGAAGGTGCCGGTAATGTCCTTAACGTATACCTTGTCTCCGGAGTACTGGACATTAGTGACGATGGCAGTAGCGCCACCGTCTGAAGTCACCGTGTCGCCTACATTGATCGTTCCTCCAGTATAGGTAAACGGCAGCACCCGACCAACCAATGTGCCTGTGACCGGCGACTCTGTTACATCGAAACCGCGAGAAATGGCTCCCCATGTTCCGTAGCTGTTGTTGCCATTGAGTGCGCGGATGTGACCGCCGCCAGTTGAGGCGTAGCCAAAGTAACAGTAGTAAGTAAAGCAAGAAACAATTTCAGCCTTGCCGCCGTCCTTGACCCAGTAGCCGACACCGTTGTCGCTGATCACGGTATAGCCGTGGAAGATCATCGACTTTGCGCCAGTACTGTGAATCGTGCCATCAACTAGCGCACCAATAGCGCCTGTGCAGATTGCAGAACACTCCAGCACATATGGCGACTTTGTTGTTACGGGGCTGGCGGGGTTAAACCCAACAACCACGCCCTTGATCGTCGAGGTTGTGATGTCTTCCGTAGTTGTACCGGCAACCCAACCAGTCATGCCGACGAACGTCATCTTGTTCAGGATAGAGCCATTGCTCATTCTGAACATCGTTGACTCATTGTTCGGCGTGACACCATCATCGCTCAAGCCGGTTGCCGGTTGCACGATTACGGTGCGCTGGTTATCGCCGACAATAGCTACATTGACAGGGACAACAATCGGAAGCTGCTCAAGGTATGTGCCGGTCTTGACAAAAATAGTTGATCCAGCAGGAGCTTGACTACAAGCGTATTTAATCGAGGCAAACGGAGCAGAAAGATTCTTGCCAGAATGTACTTGGTCAACCCCATGTGGAGCTACATAAAAAACATTTATTGATTGAGTCGCGCCAATCCAGTCAAACGATGCACCATCGTCTTTGACCGTAAGAGACTGACCAGTATCGGTAGCAAGTATTGGGGGATAAATATCTGTACCGCCAACCACAAACTGCTGCCACTTACCCGTGGTGTAATCAGTCTGGAAATTCGCGCCAGCAGTATGACCTGACGTTGCAATGTAGGCTGAACCAACAGCATCCTTAACAACATCGTCTCTGAAGTACACCGTAGTTGCAGCCCAGGCGCCGCGCCAACGAATGCCAGAGTTGTACTTTGTCCAATAGACGTTCGTAACTAAGTTAGTTTCAAAATCTGTTGAGGCATGGCGCACAACACAGATATAAGAAGTGCCGCCATGAAAGACTACATCGTTGATGTAGTATTCAACACCAGTGTCCCAAGCCCCTCGGTTGCGAATGCTTTCAGTCAACAGAATCCAGTGAGCGCTGTTCAGAGTGCCAGCGCTGTCAATCGGTAGTTGATTGGTATTGTTTGAAACTGATTTGTATTGATTCGCCCCGTAAGCAACAAGATCGTTTGGCACATAAGCCGTTGCAGGATTCCAAGCGCCGCTTGCCGAAATACCCTCAATAAGTTTTGCCCAGAAGGTTGTATTAGTTGGCAAGTTACCGCTTGTATCCTGGAGAGCAATGTAACCAGAAGAGCCATACGACACGATGTCGTTTCGCTGGTACTGAGCAGTGTTTGAGTACACACCCTCGTATTGAATACCGTCAGCAAACTGTGACCAATAAGTAGCGTTTGGAGGGGTGAAGCCAGTGCCATCTTTGATAGCGATGTAGACCTTACCGCCGTGAGCAACACCATCACCAACCTTATATGCGATGCTGGTGCTGAATGCACCCTTGAACTTGATGCCCTCAACCATCAATGCCCAGTAATTAGTATCTGTGGGCAGATCGCCGATGCGCTTCAGTGCATAGGTGTAGACGTAGACGTTGCCACCGTACTTAACGATGTCATTTAATTCATACTGAGTTGTTGCGCTCCAGTCACCAGCGAAGTGAAACCGAAGCTTGCCGAGATCAATTAGTTGAGTCATAGAAATTTCACCTGTAGATGACCTTTGTTACCCCAAATGAAGCGCATAGTGTTTTCGCTCCACACCCAAGTTTTGTAGTCGTTGCTGTCAATGATGTTCTCTGACGGCAACTCAACAGGACTGCCGTCATTGGGGTCGATCACCTCAACCTTTAAAGCGCTTGTGATAGGGTCCAGACGAAAACCATAGAATGTTTTATCTGCTAAGTCCGCACCTTCATAGAAGCCGTCCATCACGACACTCCTTTCAAGATTGATGCAACCACGTCAAATGCTTTTGGGACCGACGTATCGGTAACATTAAGTCTGTAATCAGCCTCAACCTGAGCGGTGACTGTGTCGCCAGGAAGCAGAACCAGCTTGTTGCCCTTCATAAACTCTTCAGTCTTGCCAGAAGCAATGCGCTTGTTTTTGGCAACGTAAACAGTCACGCCGCCTTGCGTGTGCTTGATGCTGACCGGAAGTGTTGATCCAAAAATATTGGAGACATTCAATCCAATAACAATAGATTTCTCGCCATTGCCTGGGATGCTGTAAATGGTCGTATTGGTTGAGTCAACCGACGCTCTTGCATTTATGAATTGAGCCGCCATGAATTACCCCAACGCAATCGCAAGAACCAGGGCGTCAGATTCTGCTTGAGTCTGTGCCTCAGATTTTGCTTCTTCAATGCGGTCGCGCAAATTGATGAAGTTGTCGTCAACCTCAACATTCGTGAGGGGCGATCCCTTAGCAGTCTGCCCTGTGACCCTGGTTACAATTTGCGCTTCAGGCATGACTTACCCCTTACTGAACAGTAATTGTCCAAGTAACAGTCATCGAGTCACCAGCCTGCTTGTTCACCACTGGGAACACGGTGCGGCAAAGCATCGTTCCACCAGTAATGTTGTTGAAAATGCCGGACTCAGTTACAGCACCAGTGCCAACGCCAGCAGCAAAAGAGGCGATGTAAGTAATCGCATTTGCGACCACTGTTGTAGAAGTCAGAACTACGCGGCTTCCGGCGATTTCTGTTTCCAGGGTGGTGTCGGCAGCAGCAGCAGCCGTAGTCCCAGTGCCAAGGCTCATGTGTGACATGACATCAGTCACCGCATCTTTCATGCGCTTGACAATGAAATTCAAGCCTGTATCGACAACCAGATTCTTTAGGTCTCGCTGGTCTTTAACCTGACCATCAGGTCCAGTCACAACGACGCGAAGAGCGCCTGTGATTTTGAGATTCTCAATATTTTGCATTTAAGGTTCCTTTAGGTGAAGGTTCTTTCGGTTCCAACATAGGACTGTGTGAAGTAAGTGCTATCACAGTAGTCCGTCAAGAACAGCTGTCCGCTGTCATTTGCACCAAACGTTTCCGTATTGGTGCGCTGCAAGCTAACAGCGCGCTGCTCGCTTACATTCAGTAGCTCAACAATGTTCTTGTCGAGGGCATTGAATTGATCATCATCAACATTGGCTTCTTGTAGAAAGTCGTCTGTTGTAGATATTGTTTCTGATAGATTTTTGAACGCAAGTACGGCAGCAATATCAGCAATACTAAGATTCTCGAACTGAGCCGGAATACCGCCAGCAGCAATCCGAACAACGTCAACAATATCTGTTGCTGAAATTGAATCGATCCGAGACAGAATCGATGAAAGCAAAGCCGAATCAGAAACTGAAACGGTATCGTTAATTGTCTTAGTAAAACTATTTGTTCTGACATCTTGGCTGTTAAGATGATCGACGACTAATCGTGCCAAAAAGTAGAACCTAAAGTCAACAGATATGGCGGTATCTGTTTTAACAGCAGACAGGTTGTAAAACTTGCTGTCAGAAGAAACAGCCAGGTCTGAAGACTGTTTGTTAAACGCCGATACCGCTACGTCACTTGCGGAAAACAGATCAGCCCGATCTTTTGTGAAGTCAGCAACTTGCTGGTCATCTGCTCCAACCGTGTGGCTAATATCGTCTGTGGCGTCAACGCTATCGGACAGCTGTTTATCAAGCTGTTGTACCGTGCTGTCTAAAGACTGGGCAACCGAAAATTGTTGACTATCAAAGTCAAAAACTTGACTGTCGTCGAATGAGGCGTTTTCCGTCAACAGCTTATCAACGCTGTTTAACAGTAATTCTGTTGCTGTCGTTGAGTCGGTCAGGGACTTCTCAACAAACGCCTGACGCTGATCTTGGGCAACAAAAACATCGTCGCGGGACTTCTCGATGCTGGACACTGACTGATCGTTAGTCGATGCCAAGTCAGCAAAAGGCTTGTCCAAGCTGAAAACTTTTAAGTCTGTAGCCAGAGACTGGTCAGATAACGACTTGGACAGCGCAAACGTGATTAACCCATCGCTCGTCGACGTGTAGTCGATTACACCTTTGTTAATCGCCATCACCTGACCGTCGTCGGTCAACAATAAAGCGTTGACTTCGTCCGTTGCATCAGCACTATCTGTAAAGAACCGGACGTATGACACTACCCTGTCGAAAGCATCCACGACCTGAGAATAGTTCTCAATGCGCTTTCCAAACCCAAGGATGGTTAAGTCAGCAATATCAAACTGATCCTCGACAGGTTTGGCAACATCAAACAGCCTGTTGTCGCTGGTTGCTGCGATGTCCAAAGATCGCTTGGAAAAAGCCGTTACGGATTCTTCAGAGGCTCCAACGGGATCGTTGAGGCTCTTGCCGAAAGAGTTGAGCGACTGGTCAGAAATCAGGAACTGATCCGCCAGGGTCTTGCCAAAAGATCGCAAGGCAAGGTCGACAGCCAAAACTTCCTTGTCGAGAATTCCTTTCGACACGTCCAGAAACTGAGCGTCCGACGTTAATGCCTGGTCATCCAACTGGAACAGGAAAAAGAACATCCCTGTTTCAACAGCTGTCGCCTCAAGCAGCGTTGACTTTATTGACGCTGTTATTGCGTTTTGCTTGCTTGCAGATGCAAGTACAGCAGTCCTGGCAATTGCATCAATAACGCTTTGCTGCGCGACAGCAGCTTCACCAAGAGCGGCTTTTGCCTGAGCTTTAAGAACTTGGTAAGTCGCTAAAGCCTTCAGGCGCTGGGCTTTAGGGTCGCGCGCCATTTAGAACTGCGCTCTCACTTGAAACTTCAGGGGTGTAAAAACAGTTTGTACGCCCCCAGCGGGTCCAGTAAAAGTAATTTCAATCTCGCCTTCATACAACCCTGGATCGACGTTCAGGTTGCCGGTGTTGAATTGAAAAGCTACGCGACCACCACTACCGGCAACTTCATATTGCTCCCCAGGCGCAGCCAGCGTAATGCTGCCATCAGCAGCCTCTAAGCCAGCCTGAAGAAATCCTGTGAGGTTAAACAAGATAGCTGAAGAACCGGCGGCTCTAAACTTCAGAAGAACAGTTGAGCCAGCAAGGTTGATGATCGAGCCGGTGTTCTCATCGGTGATCACGCATTTGATTTGTGGCTTGGTGTCGCCCTGAACTAATTTAATTTTTGTTGCCATGATTCACCACTTGACTTTATTTGCCCAGTAGGCAGCACTTAGTTTTCCCTTTGCAATATTTGAAGCATGTCGAGCTTGAAATGATTCGCGTCGGTTGCGGTAGGCGTCAGACTCACCGCTCTTCTTTGGGCTACCGGACACACCCTGCTGCCCGAACCGGATCGTCTTAACTTGATCCCCACTTTTTGCAACAACAACATGGCTCTTAGTCGGGTGACCAGGTGTACGTTTGGGCTGATTAAATCCAGAAACACCAGCGCGAGCCAGCCTTGGGTCTTTCTTTGACTCAGCCATATCGTCACACTCCAGTTAGCCGTACACGAACTTCGCCTCGGGTGCCGCCAGTCATGGCTCTTGTTCGAGCCAGATTTATTCCCTCATTAAATCGAGTCAGGGAAAACGCCGCGGCGGGTCCATTGGTCCAACTCTTGCCTGACATGCTGAACAAGCGCACCTTGGCTCCATTGGCTACGATTTCTGCATAGTCTTCGTACAGGACATCTTCTACAACGTCTGCTTTACGAGTTGGCTTCAGCGCCACCCGAAGTGTCAGCGCGTTAGCAGCAGCGTCTTTAGGGAACGGATAAATGGTTATAGTCCTTTCATCCTTCTGTAGATACGCTCTAGGTTCGGCATATGGAACGCTCGCGCCGGTGAACATAGAGTTATAGATTAAAGACTGGTCTACGTTGTCAGGCGAAATCGCCTCTAGCTCAACATTTTTGTACCAAGCCTTCATCACCTTAGAAACAAGCTGATTGTTTGGTGGCTCTAAGTCGTAATCAATGATTCCTTTGACCACGGTGATTGGATCGTGGTCGCGCTGAATGATCAGCGACTTCTCACAAAACTCAACCAACGCAGCGCGTACCGCGACATCTACTGAGAAGTCAGGACAGCCAGGAACTTCAGGAAAGATGTAGGGATAAAAATCGCTAATCGTCGCCATGATTAAACCGTATCGAGTGAGGTAGCACGAGACGGAACGCCATCGTTGTTGGCGGTGTTGGGCGAAGTTGCGTAACGCTTACGGTTGCCAATACCAAGAGAAGTGGTAAACATTTGGTAATGAAGACTGGCGCGCTGCATGTTGCCCGCGTATTCACTGTCCTTCGAGAAGGCGCGATAGAGTATGTAGTCCAACAGCACACCAGAATAAATGTCTTCGCTCGCCAAGATTGATGTCGATGACAAGTCTGAAGTAGCAATATCTACTGGAGACCTTGAGTACACGATCTCAAGCTTGTGCCCAGCAGCCGCTGGCGGATAAACATAAAACGTCTTCGGGCTGCGCTCATCAAACATGAAGTGCCTGATAGCAGTAGACGCAGCCTCAGTATGCCAATCGGGAGATTGCGCATCGAGAATTTCTCTCTCAACCACACGCACTGCTCGACCCACCACATTAGTGGCGGATATGTTGCGAACCGCATCTAAGAATCGATTTCCATCCGTCGGGATGCTTTGATAAGACCCGGCGATCAATGTATGTACAAAGGTAGACGAATAAATATCAGGTCGATGAATCGCAAGTTCACGCCGCCCGTCATTTAAATAGCGGAGCAACTCGGCTTGTACCCAACGGACGTTGGTCTGGTCCTGAAGAATGTCTCCAGCCCGAATGAGTATGTCATTGGGTGTCTGTGCCATGTGGCTCTCCGATTTTTGAGGTAGATTCTCTTGTGCGACGCACAACCTTTGCGAGCTTAGGCTGAGCCTTTATTGGCTTTGGCTCTTCAAAGATTTCGTAATCGCCACTGTCCATAAGGACCTTGGCATACGCATAAATGTTGCCGTTTCGTTTGTGTCTTAGCAGCATTGAAAAAGGCGAGCCGGTTGCCCGACCCGCCCCAACCTCATCAGTTGTAGAAAAAGCCTTCCACCAGAGCTTCAGGCTTGATTACCTTAAAGCCGAATACATTCAAGCCACGGACGAGATTACCGAACGTGGTTTGTGAACGCAGCGACTCAACCTTGGTAATTTGCGAAGCAAAGGTCACGGCGTCAGAGGTGCCCATGTAGACGTAGGTACCCTTAACAGTGCCAGCACCAGCGTCACCAGACTCGCGCGCTGCCCCAGTTGCGCTGGGCAACAGGTTCGACACGAACAAGGTGGTGTTGTCAACGGTACCGATACGACCGTTGCGCAGGGGCGATGCCTGGTCACCAGTGATGGAAGCGTCCTTCAGATCAGAGGTCTTGATCAGGGAACCCATCCATGCAGGGATGACCATCCAGCGACCTTGCTCAGGCACGTTGGCTTCGTTCAGAACTTGGTTCATTTCGACAATCTTGTCGATGACGTTGTTCTTAGTCAGCTTCACGCCGGTCAGACCACCAGTGGCGTTGCCGTCACCTAGGTTGATGTTGCCGGACAGAGCGCCAGCAGCAGCACCTTGGTTAGAGGCAGCAGCAGCGTTCTTCATGCCAGCCAACACGTCAGTGTCAACGGCAATCTTCATTTGCTGTGCAGCATCGTTGGTAAAGATGTCCATCAGCTTGAGGTCAGACTGGACATCATCCACATCGTCAACCACAACTTGGAAGTACTTGCCCTGATCGATCAGCAACTCCACCACGCCGCCGGTAGGAACCTGAGAACTCAGGCTCTGACCCTTAGAGTAAGAAGAGATGGTGATCGACGGGATGGTGCGAATCTCGACCTTGTCGCCTTGGTCTTTGATTTCGCCTTCCCAGCTGTTGTTGGTGATGGAAGACAAGACGGTCGAAGCGTAAAACTTGACCTGGAGCTTGCCCGACCAAATCTGGGGAATGAACTTTCCAGTGTATTGATCGGTAGTACCGCTACCGTAGTAGCCAGAATTGACGGTAATAGACATTTTAATTTCCTTAGTTAAATGTCTTGCCGCCCTCCTGATTGATGATGATTAGCGTCAAACGGTATTGTTTTAACGCAAACGTCCTTCAGATTGAGCGGCAAATATGTCCTGTTCAATCCGAGCCGCATCAGCCTCGTTGATAGCACCACGACGGACATCCGCATAAAAACGGGCGACTTCATTCGTAGTCCACATCTTTTTTGCAGGGGGTGGCGGTGTGCCTGCACGACTTACGTTTGGCACCACCTGATCCGCCCTGCTAGGGGCTTTGTCTGGCTCGGGGTTTTTTTGCCGCGACTGTTCATAAGCATTGAAGAAGTTGGCGATGCGCCATGCATCGAGCTTCTCGTAAGCGTCGTCAAAAATTTCCTGGCGGGGTCGACCCGTGTACGGATCAAGCCCACTTAGGTGGTCAAGGAAGTTTTGATCGGTGTTTAGCTGTTCCCACTGCGGAGCGTCTCTGTTCAGGGTTTCAAAGAACTGTTGACGCGCTACCTGACGCTGCTGCGCCGTAACTTGCTCAAGCTGTTTTTTCACGTTCCCATCGATGCCAGGAGACTCAGCGCGGGCTACGCGCTTAACCATGTCGATGAACTCAGCGCCATACTGCTCAACCTCTTCCGGCTTAATGGGCGAGGGTGCTGGGCTAGACTGAGCCGCCTCAAGCGCTGCGATTTTAGAATTGGCATCAGACAGTTGATCCTTGAGTTCTCGGATTGTCTGCGCCATGCGCGGCTGCTCTTTGGTAAGACGACCTTCTGCGACCTTGGCGCGTTGACGCCAGTGATCCAGATCGCCGCCTTCATCGGGTGGTTTCTCTTGGGTTTGCGGTTGCTCTTCCGGCTTAGCGAGTTCCTGTTCAGGAGCGCTTGCTGGTGCTGCTTCCGGTTGTGGGTCCGCTTGTTCAGCTGTTGCTGGTTGCGACGGAGCGGGAGCCGGGGTTGTGGTATCCGGTGTCCCATAGACTTGTTGGTAGATTTGATCCGCAAGCTCGGCTTGCTTCTCCACTGCTTTAGGTAGTCTTGGCATTTAAATATTCCTCTGAGCCATGTCCCGCGCGCAAGAGAGCCTCTTAGGAGTCTCTGCCTACTCGACTGGAATTCAGGGCGGGTTGATGCCGGTTTCCCGGCGGTTACTTGTGTTCAGGTGAACACAGCTTTATCAGGTCCGATAAGGCTAAGCAGTAGCCCTGGAGCTTGTGGCTTTGCACTGCGGCAGTAGCCGACTCCAAGTCTTCACGCTTTGCTTCGCGTTCCCTGAATAGATACTCCACGAACTTTTGAAAGTCTGATTCCCGCTTCAGACGATCAAGCACTTCGAGAGTTTTTTGATCTGTCACTTCTTAAATGTTTGGCGCTGCCAAGACATTTTGTCCAAGTGCTGGGGCATCGGCTGGACCATGCCGCCGTTTGCCATACCGCGAATACGCTTTCGTTCTTCCAGGGCTTGAAGGTCGTCTGGGTAATAGGTGACCTTGCCCGTTAGCATATCCATCGTGCCACCCGTCTCGGGGTCGAACGTGGTGCTGGACATCGGGTCTTTCTTCATCGACGCATCGCCGCTGGTCAGATACTTTTCCAGGATGTCGTCCTGGCGCTTCTGACGCGCCTCGGTTTTCTTTAACCGCTCACCAGCCAGGTAGCCAGAACCAACGCCTGTTGCAAACGATGTAAGTTTTGCCATTTTTTTCTCCGGTTACTGTGGTTGCTGGGGCTGCATTTGTGCAGGGTCTGGTGCTTGCATTTCTGCTGGCACTTGCTGAGCAGCCGCCTCGGCTTCCTGGGAAGCACGTTGAGCCATCAGAATTTCTTCAGGCTTTGGAACAATTTTGTCTACGTCCATGTTCAAGGACTTAGCAGTTTCGCGCAGCAGTTCTGCACGACCAGCCGGTCCAATGATCTGCATGTCAATTGCGTTTGCAGTTAGCTGCATAAACTCATTGCGACGCTGCTGCTGGGTTTCTTTCAGCAGAGTCCCAACAACACCTGACGCTATGATTTGCATATCACCCTTGATGCTATTGTCGTCGTCGTAAATCATCAAGTGATCGTAAAAGCGTTTAAGCATTTCACTGGTGGCTTTATCCAGGCTCAGAATTGCTTGCTTGATTCCCTTTGACGCATTCTCCATAAGCATAGAAAGTCCAGAAGCAGTACGCCCAGCGCCAGAAACATTAGAACTACCGTAGACATAGTTTGGGACTCCAGTGACTTCGTCTGCAACTTTTTGGAAATATTGCATTACGTTCATTAACGTATCTGCATTCATGTTTGGCTGATAGAACCTAACTGCTGGCTGACCGCCCCCCGTTCGATCACTGGTTGTTTGCCATATCTTCCAGGGATACATGCTGGTTAAATCTTCACCGGCTGGCAATCGATCAACCGTGACCTCCACCTGTGGACCAGAAGCGATACCCATGTTGTTTGATAAGGCGCGCGCCGCACCGTTACAGATCGTCTGGGTATCGCGCATCACCTCTGCTAAAGCTACGCCCCAAAATGCCCCAGGGATGCTTTCCCAGCATGCCTTACTGTAGGGGCGTCGACCCAGTGGGTCTGGGTTTTTTATTGCTTTGATGGTGTAGCTACCGACCTTCCAGCAGTTGACTTCATATTCCTTGTTTTCCTCAACGTCAGTAACGCCCCAGTCCTTGAGCATGTATCCAGAGACCGAACCCCAGAACTCAATAGCTTCAATGATCTCGGTGCCAACCAGCACGTTGGCTCGACCCTCAAGTGTGTTGCGCTCGGTATCTGACTGCTCAAGATTGCGCAGCCCGCCATTGCCGTAGGCGTCAAGGGCTTGCTCGATCTGGTCATCGCGGTAACCGGGAGCGCCAATCATCTTGGACAGATCAGCCCTAGTTAGCTGATGACGCTGGATGATGTAGCCGTCCTGAGTAGTAACAGCGTTCGGGGACGGGAAAATGTCATAAGGGGAAACCCGCTCAAAACATTCTTTGATGTCCTCGGTAACCTCGGGCTTCCAACCCTTGCCCCAAGTCATCGCCTTTTTACGTTTGATGACCGGACCTTTAACAATGGCGCAAGGAAAGGTCACAAAGTCATAGATGACCTCACTCAAGGTTTCTTGCCAGCCAGCTTCCACCAGCTTGTCATTCATCCGGCGTTCCATGCGCATTGCTGCGTCGTTCGCCTTTTTAGAAATCGCCTTCTGCACTGAGTCGTATAACTCAGTCATGCGCATATCAATGGCTCTGGGATCAATAGCCATGCCGCGCTGAGAAACCTGATCGGCTTCCATAACCACGGTCTCGATAATGCCCTCGCGTACATCGCTTGGCAAAGATGGTTCTGGAGTAGCTTGGAGCGACCACGTCTGTCCACCAGACGCAAGCATGACATCCTTAATCCACGACTCCGACGCACGACACTTGACATCAGTCAGCATCATAAAAATGTCTGATCCGCCGGTTTGTCGAATCAAAGCCAACTTTTCTGGATCGTATTCGCCACGACGTTGACGCTCACAAGCCAGCAGACGTTCTGATATATCAGTCTTCGCTGACTTGGCTTCTGAATAGCAGCGATCAAGATAGGCTGACAAAGAAAGAATTGCTGGCTCAGGCTTTATTTGTTCTGCCTCGGCGGCATTTTTAAGTCGTAATGATTCAAGTGCCATAGTGATCCTTAAACGTAGCCAGCAGCCATCGGGCTATGCGCAATCGTCTTGGCTCTGACTGGGTTCAGTTCGGACCTCATTTGGAGACAGCCGTATTGCAAGGCATCGTGAATGTGTGAAAACTTATCTTTTACTGGGCGATCTTTGAATCGCGCACCGCCAGAAACACGCAAGCGCTCATATCTGTACCCGCCGTTAAAACCTTTCCTGAGCATTTTGCAACTAGGGTCAACAACGAAACCTGGTTCGCCACCGGATAGTCTTTGTAAGAAGAACGCAACCGATTCGCGCCGAGCAACAAACTCATTCGTTGGGGCTGGCTCGCAAAGAATCCCTAGCTCCATCAGTTCCTGCATACAGGTCTTCTCATCGGTCTGGCTGCGCATATTCCCAGCCGGATCGCCAACAGCTTCAACTCGATGCTTGCTGTACTCGCCGCGGATAACCGGGCGAACGACTTCTGAGTAGAACTGCCGGATGCCCATGTCTTCGGAGACAAACTCTTTAAGAACCAACAGCTGTCCTCGACTGTTCATTTGCAGGAACGCGCAAGCCGGGGTCAGCCCGAAATCAAATGCAGCCAGTATCGGCATGCCCTGAACCGGGGTTAGCTCATACTCTGAGAGATGAATCTTCTCGGACCATTCTGGATAGACAGCCTTGCCGTCCATCGTTGTGCCATACCGACCCAGCAGAAATACTCTGATCCAGTCTTCGTTTTTTCCGTACAGCTGATTCAGATAGTACTGATAGCCCAGGCTGTGATTAACAATGTTCTCAGCCTCTGGGTTGGGCACATACTTCAAATGCGTGGGCGACTTGGGGTCTATATCTTGAACAAGACCACCGGGCTGTTTAAAGAACCGGAAGATTTCTGGGCGCTCTTCTTCAGCCAGCTTGTACCACCAGCTATCGTCGTCAGGCGGGTTGGTATCCATAATGACACCAGTCCAAGTAGGACCGCCATTGCGCTTTGACGGGAACCGACCAACACGCTGAGTCAGCATGTCGAGAACAGCTTTTTCCATTTCGGACGCCTCGTTCATCCAGCCGCCCGTTAGCTCTAAGGACCTCAGCTTGCCGACATCATCAGAGCGATCAAGCGCCATGAATATGACCTCAAGCTCAAGTCCCGTGCCGTCGCCAATGTTGGCGATATTGATGTTGCTGGTAATTGGTGTATCCCACTTCATTACCGCCAGGTCCTGATACCAGTCCATCCAGGTTTTGATCGTGGTGGACTTGAGTTCAGGGTAGGTATTGCGACAGACAGCCCAGCGCGAACGGCGCACCCCATCGCTTCCTGGCTGCTGCTCTATGGCTCGGCTAAGAATCTCAAAGCAACAAGCCGTGGATTTTCCAGAGCCAACTGGTCCCATGAGTCCACGGACAAACGAATTGTCCTGGTGGAACTGTTCACACACCGGACCTGGGGCTATGTAATTAACATTCATTTGGCTCGGGGGTCAAAAATTTCCGGCGCAATTATTTTCCTTTTTGGTCTCATAGACAGTTCATTTTCTTGCTGCGCACGATACTGGGCTACAGCAGATTGAATCCATACAAAAATGTTTCCGTCGGTTGCCGAGTTGTATTCGGGATACCTTGCCTGTTTTAAATTAGGCGCACCTCTGCGGACCTCCGCTTTATAAGACCCGGCAGAACTTTCCCGCCTCCTCTGGTCCAGAGCATCAGCTGCTCCTTGACCCCGTCCCAGTCTTTTGAATTCACCTTGCGGCGCAGCGTCGAGCTTTGAAGTCTTCCGATCCCCAGGTTGTAGGCAAAGTCCACTATTGCCGCTATCCGACCTTGGGACTCTGTAAGGATGCTGGGACATTGACGAATTACTCCGGGAAAGTAAGTGTGGTTCAACTCAAATAAAAGAAGCTGTTCTGCCCTGTCTTCGGACATCGGCGCATGACTGAGTTCAACCTTGTTACCGTTCTCGTAGTATGTGGAGCCGAACCCGATGGTGGGCACACCAGCGGGACACAGGTATGGCTTGGCTCTGAAGCCCTCAAATTTCTTGCACAGATCAGCAGTGATACTGATCGCCTCTAGCATCAAAGCCCCCTTCTTGCGAGGGTGCGATCCAGGAACCAGTAGTTAAGTGTCCCTGATACCAAGGCTGCAAAGTCAGCCGACATAATCAGTTTGAATACGTCAATGGGGTCCATGCCGACGCGGTAGGACATCCAGCAAAACCATAGGTGGGCGAGAGACCAGACGAACAAGACCCAGTAAGTAACTACTGGGCGGACGCTGGCTGACAAGCTTGCAACCCACCCACCAGCAACCTTGACCATTTCAGACTGTTGCTTGATGGCTGAGTTCAGAGCTTGCAACACACCAGAGTCTATGGCGGCGTCGTGCATGGCGCCGATCTCAGCAAGTTTCTGTTGTCCGCGCTGAGCCTCTAGTTCGCACTGGAACTTGAACATCGACAGTTCGTGTTCCCGCTCGCTTTTCTTGTCCAGCCATTTCAGAACTTCTGGGGCAAGGCGGAAAAATCCGCCAAAAATTGAGCCAAGCAAACCGCCGCCGAGAATATCAAGCATGCTTCCTCCTATGCTTTGTCGCTGCGCAACAAAGATTTAGCATTGGCTGGCATGTGAAAGCCGAGGGTCCCATTAGGAATTGACTCGGGGTCGATGATGTCGTCCACCCCATCACCATTTCTAATTGCGTGAACGCAATACGCAACGGTATGGGCTTTGGTGGCTACGATCATATGCTCGCAATCCGCGGCAATCCAAATTATTTTGGGCGCTCGGAACGGCGTTGTTACCCCATTAACGGTAACTTCGACGGCTCCGGACGCCAAAAGCGTCGCGTGGTCATGGACATGCTTATGTCCATCTAACTTATCGCCAGGTTTAACGAAATACATCTGCTTGATATAGACGTTCCTGACTGAAGCCATCGCCAAATGCGGGTCACCATCTTTAGAAACCAGGGCTGGCGTGAAATTTACAGCGCCAATTGGGTCATTCATTAGTGAACAGTCGACACATGTTCGCCAGCCTCTTCAATTGAGCGCATTAAAACCAATGCTAAACGCTCTAAATCCTTATGTGACCCCAGAGTGCGCAGATCAAAGTCAGTTTCATAGTAGTGAGTCTCACCATACAGGCTCACATACCCAGAAATAACCACCAGAAACGGGGCAATAGCCTGAGCTTCGGGGCTGCTGTAGCACACCGTCACCTCAGACAGTGGTGGGAACTGTCGCAAATAGCCTTCAAGCTCTCGATCAAGCATATTTATTCTCCGTTTCCCGTGCATCAGCCCAAAAATATAGCCAAAACAGCATATGCCCCACCCACCAGGGGGGGTCTTGGTCCATGCGGGGGGTGTCCAAGCACTGAAAAAAGCGACCAGTGCGTGTGAAGGGGGATATATAGGGGTCCCAGCGCCCCGGCGTCGCGCGCCCGCGGGTCCGCACGGGGGTGCCCGCGACACCGCATGCGTCGTCGTGCGCGTTTACGCCCTGTCGGACAGCTGTCCTGGGGCTGTTCTGCCTGACGTGCTGCAAAATAGAAGACCGGACTATATGTCGGAACTACTTTCTAATACTTTCAATGGGTTAGACGGGGGTGTGGGTGCGATGGCGTGGGTGCGACCGATGCCGATGTTGAATACCACGTTTGTTTTGGCGGTGTCGGTTTGGTAATCGCCCCATTTCGTGGGCTTGAGCTTCGCGGCAACCCACTTCCTGGCGTCCACGCGCAGCCGCGCTGCCTGGATTTCCTCCATGCTGGCGCTGGCTACCTCATCGGCAATATCAGTGATCTCATCTGCCAGAGAATCTGCCCTGTCTTCGTGGGCGCGCGCGTAGCGCTCTCGAAAATCTCTTCTTTCCCGTAGCCATCGATATACCGTATCCATTCCACGATGCTCCAGGCGACAGTAACTGCGCAGTGATCTGCCTTCTGCTATCCATGCGCAAATAACGTCTGCTTCTTCATCGGTGTAATCGCTGGGTCTACCCCTACCCTGCACAACTGTTGATGCGCTGTTAGCCAGTGCTAAGCTTGGCTGTTGATTTTGGGTTTGTTTTTGCCCTACAGCCTCTGTCTTGCCATTTATGACAGCTGTTGCCAACTGTTGTGCCAGCCTAAGCTGTTGGTGGGCGTTTTCATCACCGCGGACGATTTCCGCCAGTACCTCGGCTTGCACCTGTTCCTTGCGCTGGCGACGACGCTCTGCTGCCTGTTCCCGCTTCCGGGCGCGCTCTTGCTGTTCCTGCTGTTCGGTGCTGTTGTCGCTGTTCATTGCTTCTTCCCTGCCCTGCGCCGCTTAGCTGCGGGTTTCTTCGCTGGGGGCTTGTTTTGCGGTATTACCTGTTGAGATAGGCTGATCACAACGCTGTCGAGCGCTTTTGAATTCTCAGCGCTGCGCTGCTCTATCTGTACGCTCTCAGTGGTGCCTTTCGGCTTGGTGAGCATCCCCCACCAGCGCTTCAGTGTCGACCAGATCATCAGCGATACCCCGCGGTCTTTTTTGCCACACTCTTCGGTTGGGCGACGAACTGTTTGCCCTTTGCTTTGCCCTCACGCTTCGCCCTGGTCGTGGCGGCGTACTCAGCCGGGGTCAGCGCCTTGATCGCCGCCTCCGGCAGATACCGCTCCCCAGTCTTGCTGCTCGGCTTGCCTGACTTGGTCCGCCATTTCTGGTCGCCCCAGTCCTTCAGGCTCTTCTGGGGCGCTCTCACTTGTAGCCCCCGCCCTTCGCCTTGTACTGCTTCGCCAGCAACTGCGCCTTACGGGCGCTCCACTGCCCCGCGGCGGTGCCCTGCACTGCCCTGCCCTTGATGGACTCGAACAGCGCCTTACGCATGCCGGGTTTGGTGTAGTTCCCAGCGCTGTTGACCGTGGACTTAGCCTTAGCCATGACTCAGCACTTCTTGCCCTTGACCATGCCGCCGCGCCTCATGCCTTGCGCCATGCACTTGCCTGCCTTGGCGCAGGCTGCGACGTTCTTGCATGCAGCGCATGGCTTGAACTTGCCTACTGCGCCACCGGCTGCGTACTTCTTCATGGGGATTACTTTTTTCATCTTTTCACCTTTCAGTTTTGAAAAACCCTACAAAGTGTGGGGACTTGTAAGTCATTGTCAGCATTCAGGAATCGTGAAAAAACAACACTCTGACAACAATTCTTATCACAAGGTATTGACTCAGAGTATTACTACTCCCTACACTCTCTCCTGTCGGTTCCGTTCTTTAGTAGTTCTCTCCCACGACCGACACGACCGGGAGATAGGTTCCAGGCGACCGATGAATGTCCTGGTGGGCGATAGGTCTGATGGTCGGACCAAGCCGCCAGAGTCCGGGTGCTAACGCGACCGTAAAGTGCGCACGACCTGCCCGAGCGGAATCCACCGGACCCAGCCGATCTTCTGACCCGGCTGCAACAGGGTTTCAGACCTTGCCCATCGTGATGGGCAAGTGCGGACGCCCTGTCCTACCGCTGCGCTGACGGTACTTGGCGCAATGAAAGTTCCCGACTGAACCATGAGCAAAATCAAGTATTTCACCCAGCCATTGCTTCTTGCCGCAACTATCACCGGCATCAAGCGCAACTACAACCGGATGCTCAGCGAAGCTTTTGTTCGCAGCCTGCCCAGTGACCTTCGCTTCCCGGTGACCTTCTCGATGCTCCATGAGCATATTGCCGGGAAGCTTGCCGACCCGCACGTTCGCGCCATCGTCGCCCTCAGCCCGACCGAAAGGGTCTCGCTCGACGTTGACCTTGACCTGTTTAACAACCTTCCCTACGCCGAGGTTTGATCATGGAATGCGTTGTCCAAATCCGCGAAGTCTACGGTCGCCCGACCGCTTACCCGGTTAATGACACAGCCAAGCTTTTATGCGAGCTTGCGGGTACCAAAACCCTTACGCCCCAGGCTCTGGCGACCATCCGCAAACTCGGCTACACGGTGTCGTTGGCTTCTAGTTACGCAAATCTCCAGTTTGCAATGGAGGCTCGATGAACGCCGCCCAGGAAATTACGCGCACCCTGCGTCGACGGGAACAATACCGAACGGTATGTTTCCTTGCTAAGCAGTTACTTGCTGTTCTTCAGTTCTTCGCTGCCGCTGCGCTGGTTTACGCGCTGCTGGTTTTCGGTCTTGTTCTCTGAAAGGTAACCATGAACCTTGACATACTCTCCAAACCCCAACTCAATGACGTGCTGCGCCGGGTAACCGGCAAAGGACGCGATCTCGCCCGTGCCTCCAAGGAGGAAATGGTCGCCGCTGTCTCTGCGCTGCCCGGTGAGGTTGTGGCTGCTGCGCTTCCCCAGGTCGGTCTGATCGCTGGCGTCTGGGGCGCTGCTGCCCCCGCTGCTGTTGAACAGCCGGTCGAACAGCCTGACGTTGCTGTTGTCAAAACCGCCACCCTGGGTCAGGTGTTTGGCATCCGCGGCAAATACGCTGGCACCGAGGTCGAGGTCTGGAACGACCCCGCCGCCCCGATACTTGACCCGATGTACAAGTTCGACGCCGAACTGCTGTTTTCCGCTGTCGTTGCCATTAAGCGCGGACGCAACGTCTGGCTGGCTGGTCCCGCTGGCACCGGCAAAACCGAGTTTGTCAAAAACGTCGCCGCCGGTCTTGGTCGCGCCTTTATCCGGGTCAGCTTCGACTCCGGTGCTGAGCGTTACGAATTCATTGGCGGTGAGCGCGTCAAAAACGGCAGCACGGTCTACCAGCAAGGCGTCATCCTACGCGGCATGCAGCGCCCGGGTGCAATCATCCTGCTCGATGAGGTCAGCTTTGCCCGTCCTGAGTACTTGTCGGCGCTCCACGCTCCGCTGGAACCTGAAGGCGTGGTCACCATTCCCGAAACCGGACAGGTGATCCGCAAGGCTCCCGGCGTCGTGTTCATGGCTGCTGACAACTCTAACGGTCGCGGTGATTTCACCGGCATGTACGTCGGGGTGCGTGAGCAAAACGTCGCCTTCGTCAACCGCTTCGCTAAAACGCTGAACTTCAGCTACCTCAAGCCTGAAATGGAAGCCAAGGTCATCTCGATGCGCGCTGGCGTCAAGCTGCCGCTCGCTGAGGTAATCGTCGCCTTCCTGACCGTCTGCCGCCAAGCCGGTGATTCTGCCCAGCTTGACCATATCCCAACGCTGCGCGAGGCGTTCTACCTCGCCGAGGCGCTGACTGATGGTCAGGACTTCCGGGGTGCCTTCGAGGAAACAATGGTCAACCGTGCGTCTCCCGAGTCAGCCGAGGTTCTTCAACAGCTTTGGAAAGCCAACGTCTCCGACGACGCGCTGCGCGCTGCACTGGGCACTGCACTAGTGAGTTTCGACCCCGTGCTGGCAATTACGACCAGCGACAGTGAAATGGAAGTTGCTGCCTGAAAGGACAACGCATGACAAACCGCATACAAGGGGCGCGCGTCAAAGCTGCCGCCCTCTCCCACGCCAACAAGCAGTTGGCAAACCTTGGCTTTCGCTTCAAGGTCGGCACCGGCGTCGCCACTTTCGAGGGTGACGTGGCGTTTGCATCGTGGAGCGTGAACAACACCGACACCGACTGGGTCAATTCCTTCCGGATCAACTACCCAGCGCTGCCTGACAACGCCATGATCAACCGCCAGGAGGCGGACTTCATCAGCGCCTATACGCTGCATGAACTCGGGCACGTCGCCTACACCCAGTCTGGCGTGACGCGCCACAAGGGTGCGCTGATTCACCACTGCTGGAACGGCATCGAGGACGCCCGGATCGAGCATGCGGTCATTACCAGCGGCAAGGCTCGCGGTGCCCGTTCGATGTTCAAAAAGTTGATGAGCAAGTTCACCAGCAAAATCATTGCTGACGGCGAATTCAACCCTTGCAGCATCAACTCGGCACCCTTCGCTCTGGCGCTGGTTTGCCGCGCTGCAATGGGTGACGGTAACGGTTTTGCTAAGCAGCTTCTGGGGCGCATCCCTGAACCGCACCGCGCGCTGTATGCAGCAGCAGCCGACGCAGTCAAGCTCCTGCCGCTTGATCGCAAGGGCAGCGCTGGTGCCCTGGTGATCGCCGAACAGTTTGTGGACAGCTGGAAACAGCAGTTCCCCGATACGTTCACCAAGCTTCAGGGTCCGCAGTCAATGCCCCAGCAGCAAGGCGACGACGCCGAGCCGCAGGACGCTGCCGACGACGACTTATTCGGTGCTGGTGCTGATGCTGATGCTGATGCTGACACCGACACCGATGGACCTAGCGGGCATTGGAATCCCCCCTCGCGTTTCGCGGAGGACGATGCCAATGACAACTTCGGTGATGACGACCCCGACGCTGCTGCCAAAGCTGCTGCCCAGGCTGAGGCTGACGCACTGTCTGAGGAAGCTTCTGCCAACGCCGAGGCTGCACCCGAGTCGGGCGACACGCTCTTCGACAGCGCCGGTGACGCCGACGATGGTGCTGATGAAACCGGCGGCACCGAGGTCGGCGACCCGTTCATCGCCCCTGAGTCGGACACCTTTAGCGAGGAGGCGGTCATTGCCCCCGAGCCAAACGTGGACGATGTCTTCCAGGGTATTGCCCAGCGCACCAAGGGTGCCATCAACCTTCCCGCCATCGCTCCCGCAATGCGCAGTGACATGCGCAAGTGGTCGCAGTTGCAGGATGTAACCGAGCGCACCGTGCGCAACAAGCTTAAAAAGCTAAACGGCTCCTCGCTCCCCGCCCTCAAGGCTCAGCTGTTCCGGATTCTTAACGCTCCGGAGCGCTGCGGCTGGGACGGTGGCGCGATGGGCGGTCGCTTCGACGGCAAGCGCGCGCCCCGCATGTTGGCTGGCTCCGAGCAAGTGTTCAAGCGCCGGTGGTTTGCCGATGGCATCGATACTGCGGTCTCGGTTGTCATCGACCTGTCTGCCTCGATGAAAGGTTCGTCCATCAACAGCGCTGTTGATCTTGGCTGGGCTGTTGCAACAGCTTGCGAGGCGTCGGGTGCTGACGTTGAAGTTGTCGGCTTCCAAAACGCACGGTACGGCATGGGTGGCGGTACAAACACTGACTTGGCTGGCGTCTACCATTCCACCATGATGGACAGCGGCAACTGCACCCTGGTAGTTGCTAAGCGCTTTGCTGACAAATGCGCCAATGTTCCGCACCACTTCGACCTTATGAAGCGGCTGCCGAACTACGGAACACCGGACTACCAGGGCGTCAAAACAGCCTGCGAACAGCTGTCCGCCATGCCCCACCAGCGCAAGGTAGTAGTGGTCATTACGGACGGGTTCGGCGAAATCAACTCTATGCAGCAGCTTACCAGCGCTGCCTACAAGTTGTACGGCGTCGATGTCGTCGGCTTTGGCATATACACCAACGCTTGGCAATTCTCGCAAGCCTACGCAGTCGGTTGCCCGGTCACGCTGGACGACATGCACAAGTCTTCGCTGAAAACAGTAATCAAACAGCTGGAACAGCGCGACACGCGCCGTGTCATGTAAACCCAGGGGGCGCAAGCCCCCATTAAGGAGCATCAAATGGAACTATTCATCATCCACATCAAAACCCTGGACGACGACTGGGTCGTCCTTCGCCCAACCACCGGCAAACCCTACAGCTACACCAGCGCCAAGCGCGCCTGGGAAATCGCTGACATGTGCTACCCCGACCATTGTCGGAGCATGCGGCTTGGCGGTGAGGAATGTGTAAGGGTGACCAAAGTCAGCCCCGAGAAGTACTTTGAACTGTTCGGCTTGGAAGCTGATCCAGCCAAGGTTTGATTTAATCAACAGGAGAAGCGAAATGAAAGTCGAAATCAAAAGCACATTCGTGCTGAGTCAAGACAGCAGCTTTGACTCGCTCGCTCGCCAAAAACTGCGGGACACCGTGTCTATGCTTATGCTTGAGACCGACCTAACAGTCTCAATAATCGACCGGCGGGTACTTGGGGCGGTCGCTCGAGATGGCGCGTTCACCAGCGAGCAGTGGAAAAGGTTTGTTCAGGTCATCAACCGGGCAATTCAAGAGCGAAAAGAGCGCCACGCCGTTCCGTTAGATGGGGTGAAAAGCCGGTTTTCTGCGGCAGTACTTGAGCAATTGAGCGGTATCGAGTGCCTTTGGCTGGAGTTGTGCCAGCAAATCAATGACGAGATGTTCAGAGCCGCGCCAGTCAGGTTCACAGGGATGCACGAGCCGACCACGTCGGAGCTATTGCGCGATGCAACACAACAAGGAGCAACAGCATGAACCCTCGACACCAACAAGGTCGAGGACTTCATCATCGCGTTCTACACCAACTACAACAAGCGGTTTGGTCAGAGGTACTAGGCAGCCTATGCCTGGGCAATCGGGCGCGTCCCACAGCAGACGGTGAAAGGAGAACGAAAATGAATATTTATAAAGTTACTTATTATCATTATTTAGAAACCGAAACAATTGTTTGGCTTTCAAATAAACGGGAAGCACAACAATATCTAACGCACTTCACAAAACAATGGGAAGAATTAGGTGAGGATGGTATTCGGCCACCGCACATTAAAGAATATCAAATTAAATTAAACAAAACAGATGTTCTAAAGTTTCTGAACTTTCATTGCGGCGGGGGGTTGATATGAACAGCTGTTCAACAAAGGGGCGGCAGCCCTCCCTCGACCCGGCTTTAAACCAACCTGGAGCAACAGCATGATCCGTCCACCAAGTGTGAATCCCAGTCCCCAAAAAATCGAAATCTACGAAAATTGCTACATTCCACGGGCAATCGAGTTAGCCACCGCGGCACACTCTGGGACGACGAGAGGCGACGGCAAAACGCCGTACATCGAACACCCGCGAGCGGTCGCGCAGTTAGTCACAACTTGCGGCGGCAGATTTGAAACAGTTGCAGCCGCTTGGCTGCACGACACAGTCGAGGACACGTCGTTGACGTTATCCGAGATTGCCGACCTGACCTGTCCGGAGATCGCGGCTCAGGTCAAGAAGGTGACGTTCCCGAATGCGCCCAACCGCAGGGAGCTTATGCTTGAAGCTTTGCCAAAGCTGGATATTCACTCCAGGTTGATAAAGCTGGCTGACATCGTCGTCAACATGCGCGACCTTCCGAATGCCACAACGTGGTCTGCCGAAAGGCAGAAGCGGTACTACCAGAGGCTGGTTGAACAGCGTACCGCGCTCACTGTGGATCGCCACAACTGCCACTGGCAAGGGTTGTGGATGCTTGAGAAGCTGTTTGACCTGTATGCTGCCAACCCTCTAGTTGCACACTATGCATACACTAGTTCTGTCAAACAGTAAGTGCTTGTAGTAACACCCTTGAGTTATTTTCAGAGGGTGGCTGTGCCTTTGCAGTCAGGGCTAATTTAAATTTGGTAGTTGGGAAGCCCTGCCAACATTGTACCTACCTTAAAGCCCCTGTAGCAACACTTGTCTCACATTTGTTGCTATGGGGGCTTTCCCTATTATGGGCTGAGCAAATCTGTTAACTGGACCGTCACTTTGCGTTTAGCGCCGTGGTAAGCGTCGTCTGCGATTTCTTTTGCGAACTCAATTCTTTTTTCCCACCAAGCCTTTGACTCTTCGCCATCCAAACTCATCATTTGTCTGCGCCAAGCCCAGGTCGGCATAAATTTTCCGGTCCCATTGCAGTGCGGACACATATCATCACTGTTCTTTTTTCTCAGATGCCTTATGGGCTTGACCGTATAGTCGCTCAGCCTGTGCCCAGTGCCATTGCAACTGCGGCAAATTTGAATCAACCATTCAAGCAAGGCTTGCCGAGAAACGATCTCTGCCTTGTCGCGGCTTATGCCTATTCGCTTACGTCTACCACTTCGGATCAAAGCCAGCGACAGCAGATAAACGCTGTCAGGTAGTTGGTTCAGGTGACCGCCAGACTTTAAAGATTGAAGCGAAGAACCAAGCCTAGACGCAAAAGCAAGAGCCGCGATGACATCAACGTCAGAGTGCAACTCATCCTGTCGCAGATTATTACTGTTCAGTGCGCGTCCGATTCGCTCATTGCTCGCCATGATTTGTCCTTTCATTGACAAACACCAGACAAGCGCCACCCTTTGTGTAAACGCCGCGCTCCACCACTAGCCGGACGACCTGGTTGTCATCATCGAACACGCCAGCGTCCTGACAGCTGTCAAGAACAGCTTTGCAACAGTTGTCGATGTCCATAAACCCGGATCGACTGCGAGGGTTCAGAATGATGCAGACCTCGACAGCTTTCGATCCGAATTTGCGCACGTTGTGTTCGCTAACGTATTCAGCAACAGCTGTTTTGAACTGTCGCCCTTTCTTGCTGAGATAAGTTATGTTCCCGCGCTTGCGCCAGTACACGTTGACCGATGGTGGGTATGGTAGTTTAAGACTCACGCAATTAGTCACGAACAACCAACCTACCTGATTCGATTAGCCATCCAATGGTTGCTCTGTGCGCCTCTTCCCAAACCCGATGCCGCTCTTCTTTGCTCCAGTTGCGTCCCTGGTCAAGTTCCATGTGGCACTTGTGACAGAGAGCAGCGACTCGATAATCATCTGCTTTGATCGCCTTGCCTTTGCCGTCCCGCAGCTGGTTCGAGTGGGCTGGGACGATGTTGTCTCCGTCTCCCTGGCAATGGCAGCAAAAGCAAAAGGGTGCATCGTGAATGTGGTTGAGAAGTTTTCTGTTGCGCCAAGTCATGTCAGCGGGTTCATGTAAGCCTGGTACGAATTAAAGGGGGCTAGGATCAATCGCTGGAAACCGTCAGCAGCGTCCTGGTTTGAATCGATTTCACTTCGACTCTGAATGCCGAGCGTACTGCAGATGTAGTTGCGCGCTGCTGCTTCGTTGTCGATGTTGTCAAACGAACGTGACTGCGCCCAATTCCAGAAATCAGAATTACGGCAAAGGATAAATGCTTGTTGCGACAGCGTCCTGCGCTGTTCAACAGGCTGTTCATCGTCGCCGATCTGAACCAGCACAGCCATGAACCGCTGCCCCGCCCGCTTGCCCTGGCGAATGGTGAAGTCTCTAAAAGGATGCGACTCGCCATCGTCGCCGAGCAGAAACGTCACGGTCCTGCCGCGGGTGGATGACTCCGCCCATTGAAGCAGCATCATTTCACCATTGAAAGCAATCTTATTTTGATCCATGCGTGTCCCCTGCGTAACGAGTTATCAATCGACGCCGAGCATCCCGAGTCGAAACCTTTTGCTGCTGTTTTGTGCTGTTTGATATTGTCGCTAAGCAAGGGACCACGCCTTCCGGCGACTTCTCGCCCCACTCAAATTCACCAATCTTCAGATAAGTAATACTGCTGCCTGGAAACTGGGTCATCAATGAGCGTAAGTCTTTGAACAGATGATCAACCTCTGGTTTCTCTTGGCGAACAGCCGCAAAAAATTCTTTATCTGCTTGAGTAAACTTCATAGTTGCTTTCCTACTTCTTGCGGGACAGTTGCGACCCTGGTTGCAGTCGTTGTTGCAAGGCGGACAGCTGTTTGTTATCACAACTGCTCCTCGACAAGGAACGGCGTCTCTTTTGCAACCAACCCAGCCGACCGGGTTTTCGGAACGCTGAAGCCAGATGGTCTACTGCCGTGCAGCTTGTGGTCGGTGTAGGACATCGACTCTTTGTGATACCAGAGCCTGACTTCAGTCTCTTCGCCACCGTCACGCTGTTTAGCAATGATCAGCTTGGCATCGTAGGCGTCCTTCCAGAGTTGCCACTTCTCAGGCGTGAACTCAGACTCACCCTTCATCAAGTTGGCTTCCTTGGTCTTGTTCCGGTAGACGATGATGACGTTGTCCACCCGGTCAGTAATCGAGCCACTGCCCTTGATGTCGAACTTGTTGGGCACAGTCTTCTCATCCATCAGCTTGCGGATGTGGTGAACAACGTGAACGTGAATCTCAAGCTCGCGCGCCATGCCGCACAACTCAAACACAAATTCTTTCTGCGCGTCGTACTGTTCTTCGCCGGGAACGCAGCACATCAAGTTGTCAATGCAGAAATGCTGGACACCCTCTTCCTGGGCGGCATAGCGGACCATACCGAGGATGTCGTTCATGCTGGCGCTGCCGCGCACATCGGCATACCAGATTTTGTTGTCAGCCCAGAACAAAAAATCGCGCACATACTCGACTGATGGAATGCCACCGGCAGCTTGCAAAATCATGCGCTTGTTGAGTGCCTCGGGCTGAAGCTCGAATGATGCGACTCCGCACTTGTACGCTTGCTGCATAAAGCCAAACATGACCTGACTGATCACCATCGATTTTCCGTGCCCATTCGTGCCAGCCCAGATGCTGACCTCGCCGGGTCTGAACTGCATATCAGCCTGACCAAACGGCAGCTTGGCGTGGTTGCTCTGCGCATCACCGAACATCCGCTCAATGGTCTCAGACATGTAATGCGAGGGCTTCCGCATCTTGTGGTTCTTGGTCTCAGTCCTTTTTAAGTACGCCTCAAAATCAATTGAGTCAGGCAATGTGTTGTACATAAGACCCCTCTACAGTCTGTTCCATCCAGTCCAACCACTCCGTATTCATGGAACGATGCCAGGGGGTTAAATCGAGCGTCCACTTCCAGTCTTCTGGGCTTCGACCTTCAATTGAGTCGGGGTCCGGCAAACGATAAATGTCGTAGCCAATCTTTTCATCCAGGAACCAAACGGCGAGCGGTTTGCACTGCTGCGCCAGCTGATCGAACAGCTGTACCGACTGCTGTTCTTGATTGCAGACAATGACCGTATCCACCTGATGCAGAAACCGCCAGTCGTATGTCTTGGTTGGGATCGCGCGCACCAGAGCAAACGGCTCGACGTTTAGGCGAACCGACGCTGGCAGCAAGGACACGAACACCTTCTCAGGCTTCACCTTGCGCATGCGACTAACCAGAATGGACTCGCCGCCAAATGGAAGTTTGGATCGGTCGATCATAAGAATTGGCTGTTGTCTGCCTGAACAACTTCGTCGAGATAGCGACGCTGGCTCAGGTAGGTGGCTGCGTGGGGAACGAATCGACCACCGTGTTCCGTCCACTGGTCTTCGTGCTTGACCGAGTTGAGGTGGCGCATGACCAGGGCTTGCTGGCTGTGCAGCCGGTGCGTTTTCCAAAGCTGGAGCGCCCGTGCCTTGCCTTCTTTGCGCGGATACGCTGACCAAAAGTCTGCGAACCCATCAACCAGGGCGGCGTCTTCTGCTGTTGATTGCTTGGGCTTGGTTAGGAACTTGGCGACCTGTTGTGCCTGATCCTGGGTGATCTTGATTGTGATCACTTCGTCGGCTGTTGCGCCAACTGTTTGGTGGATCGTGAAGACGCCGTCTTCTTCTTCGATGTGGAGTGGGAGGTGGTGCAAGTGCGGCGCGGTCATCATGGCTTGTTCGTCCTGGGCAGGGTTGTTGTTCCCGACACTATACCACAGTAATTCTTTATAACAATACTTTTTGCTAAGAATCTTTTCCCAAGGCTAACCTTTACTCACACTTGGTGGACGGACTTAGCCTAAGACTAAGTCCTTCACAAAGCACTCACACTCGGAGCCACTTCGACCCGACAGCCTTTTCGCGGAATGGGTGCTATCCTCGCCGCCCATGTGTCCCCTGTCTCACCGCTGACGCCCAGTAGGGGTATCGCCGCCCAGCCCTGTCGTCTCAATTCCGACTGGGCAGCGTTGCTGCTTATGCCGTTGGCGATTCGTTCAGTTTGTTACGAACGTAGTTCCAGTCGACTGACCGATCCTGTTGCACAAGCTCGCGGAAATCGTACTTGCCTTTGGAAAATTGATCAATTGCAACCGCAATGGGCAAGCTACAAGTGCTTGCCTTCCGGTACACAAGCGTCGTGATGTAAGCACCGCTGACTCCAGCTATTGCGCCGAGACGGTCGCGCTCCACATGCGACAAGCTGCGGATGAAAATCTTGTGCGGCGAGTTGTCACCGATGTCGTCTGCCACTTGGATGTCTGCTGCTTCTGTGTTCATGCTGTACCCCTGTTAACAATACCATGCGGTAGTGTGCCCTAATTCTTTTGCGCTGACAAGCACGTCACTCTTGCAATCAGCAATGCTTTATGGTATTACTAACTTGTAATGTACAAGTCATTTTAGGAAGCGATCTCAATGGACTTACAGCAGTCGAGACGAATTAACCTAGTTACCTACATCAAAGACCATTACAAGGGCAACCGCGCGGCATTCTGCCGTGCTACTGGCAAGAACCCAAACCTTATCAACCTGGTGCTGACGGAGAACGAAGACTACAGGCGGGGCTTCGGCGAGAAGCTGGCACGGGACATCGAGCAGCGGCTTGGTATTAGCAGGGGCTGGCTCGACACGCCCC
>Ga0194115_10000510_pt1 | contig 56566 bp, 66 predicted proteins | sample TA2MahsurfametaG_3_FD_148656 | JGI IMG/M metagenome (GOLD analysis project Ga0194115, IMG submission 148656) | Freshwater microbial communities from Lake Tanganyika, Tanzania - TA2015002 Mahale S4 surface | ecosystem: Environmental > Aquatic > Freshwater > Lake | place: Tanzania: Lake... | reverse complement strand
TCCGTAAGGTATGGGTTAAGAAGTGAGTAAACCTGTGCTTCTGCGTAAGCTCGAACTTCAGTTGCTTCAGCCTTGAATGTCTGTGATACCGCCATTCCGGTCGAATCTGTTTTGTAGCTCGGCATTTATTTACTGCAACAGACTCTAATATAGATAAAGCATGGGTTTTCACTGCCATTTTGTAATTCAACCTAGTGCTCCCAAATCAGACGTCCATGTCCGCGCCCCACTGCGGCTGGACCTGGCGCCACCCCTGCTCCTGGAGCTTGCGCCAAAGCTTTCGGGCGGCGTCACGGCGCATGTGCCTCCGGGTCTTCAGAAGGGGTGGAGCACCCGTCAGCGGCCGGCCCGAATCCACGAAGTACATCGGGTCGGCGCTCCAGCTCTTGGGGTCCCAGTGGAACCGCGCCGTGTTGGCGGTCTTGGGGGCCTGGATCCAAGCCTGCTTCTCCATGGCGCCTCTTTCAGTACGCCTGTACTAACAACGGGTTCGTCGGTTGGTCAATGGGGCTTCTCGATTTGGGGCGGAAATTTCTGAGCCCCGATCCGTTGATGGCGAGTCGTGGCTAACCCCCTTGGGGGTGTCTGCGTGTCTCCTGCACCATTGCTCTCAGCGTTGGTAGAGCTGTTGGTAGTCGGTGACTCCAGGGTTCTCGAAAACCACCGCAAATACTGGCTTTTGACCAGTCAATCGCCTAGTTGAAGTAGGTCTTGTTGGCGAGGGCGGGGCAGAGAGCGCGAAACATCAGCCGCAGGTGGGTATCAATACTGTTGTTAGCCGAAGCTTCCGGAGCTTCACTTGGGCAAAGTTGCCCCCGCCATGAACTGGGAACCCACCGCAGATGGTCTTGGTTACAAGGTCTGCCTGACGAAAGGTGCCCGCACCGCTTGTGCCTTCGTCAGCAGTGCCCATCTGATTGAGGACAAGCGCCGGCAGTTGGAGGCCTCGATCCAGGCCGACGCGCAATCCGCGCAGCAGCCCGAGCTTTCCGCCTAGAGCCGATTCAGAGAACCTGGCCCACCATCACCGCCGCCAGAGCGGAGAACAGGGTGATGCTCAGCGCGGTGAGGGGGTTCTGGCCCTGGGCGACGGCGTAGCTCGTGATCACGCCTGCACCGAGGCCGGCCACGATCAGTTGAGTGGCAAGGGCGGGACGCTGATTCATGGCAGGCCGAACAGGCTCGGCTCAGCTTGCTGCTGTTGACCTCAGCCGTGTTTGCAGGCCCGCGTCTTCGTTACCTGGCGTTGGTCTTCGTTACGCGGCGCAATGTGTGGAGGCCGGGCGGGCGCGTCCGCTGCTGGCCCATTGCTTGAGGCTTTCCAGTTGTTCCCGGGCGGTGCGTGACAGGGGAACGAGTTGCGCGGCCGCACTGGTGAGATCGGCTTCGCTGAACTCCCGGCTTTCGCTGAAGGCCTGGTGCATCGCCTCGATCACCACCTGCTCCAGCTCGGCCCCTGAGAAACCGCTGGTGCGATCCACCACCACATCGAGCGGAATCTGATGCTGCGGGCGCCGGCGCCGCAGTTGCAGATCCAGGATCGTGCGGCGCTCCTCCTGGTCGGGAAGATCCAACAGGAAGATCTCATCAAAGCGGCCCTTGCGCAGCAGCTCCGCCGGCAGCTTCTCCACCCCGTTGGCGGTGGCCACCACGAACACGGCGCTGCTTTTCTCGGCCATCCAGGTCAACAGGCTGGCCAGCACCCGCTGACTGGTGCCGCCATCGCTGCGGCCATCGGCTGAACCGAATCCCTTGTCGATCTCATCGATCCAGAGAATGCACGGAGCCATGGCTTCAGCGCGCTGAATCATGTCGCGGGTGCGGGCTTCCGAGGCCCCCACCAGCCCGGCGAACAGGCGCCCCACATCCAGCCGCAGCAGCGGCATGCTCCAGCTGTGGGCAATGGCCTTGGCGGTGAGCGACTTTCCCGTGCCCTGGGGCCCCACCAGCAACACGCCGCGAGGCAGGGGAAGGCCGTAGCGCCGGGCTTCATCACTGAAGGCCATGTGCCGTTGCTCCAGCCAGCGCTTGAGGGCATCGAGGCCGCCGATGTCGGCCGGGGTGGCCTCTGTGGGGCAATACTCCAGCAGCTCACTGCGGGCGATCGCCTGGCGCTTCTCCTCCAGCACCTCCTCCAGATCGGCACTGCCCAGCTCTCCGCGGCTGGCCAATCCCCGGGCCGCCACCTGGCGAATTCGTTGTTCGCTCAGGCCGCTGCAGCTGTGGGTCAGCTGCTCGAGCAGTTCCGCATCGAGGGGCTGTCCGCTGGCCTGGGCGATGTTCTGCAGCAGGGTTTGGATCTCCCCCTGGTCGGGGAGGGGCAGGTCCAGCAGGGTGATGCACTCTTCCAGCTCCCGCGGCAGTTGCCACTCCGCCGCTGTGATCACCAGGGTCTGGGGCTTCTGGCGCAGGCTGGTGGCCAGGTTGCGCAGCTTGCGGCAGATGCTGCTGTCATCGGCGTAGCGGTGGAAGTCATGCAGCACCAGCAGAGCGGGCTGCTCCGCCGGCAGGGACGCCAGGCTTTCAAGGGCGCCGAGGGGATTGCGGGCCGCTTCCCCCTCACGGGCGGGCCAGCCCCGCAGGCCACTGATGAAGTCCCAGCGAGCCAGTGCCCGTTGATCGAGGCGCTTGGCGGCCGCCGAGAGCAGGGCAGCGATGCGCTCCTCCTCCTGGCTGCGGATCCAGAGGATGGGCGTCCGCGCCCGAATCAACAGGTCCAGGTGATCGGCCCAGGCCTGGCTCATGACTCCAGGTTCTTCAGTGCGGCCCAGCGGGGATCGATTACGGGCTCCTGCAGGCTGCCAGCAGCGGAGAGGTTCGGGCCCGGGCAGCCTTCGCCGCAGCGGTTCACCACCGGCAGCTGCAGGTTCAGCTGCTCAAAGACCCAGTGTTCCGGGTCGAAATCGGAGCTGGGGTCGAGGCTTTCGCACAGGGCATCGGCATCGAGCTCCAACACCTCGAGGTTCCCTTCCAGCACGGTTTCGGGGGCGATGCCGTCGTGACGCGCCTGTTCCCCAAGCCAGAGCACCTCCCTGGTGCGGAAGCTCAGGGGGTGATTGAAATGCTGCAGGCAGCGATCGCAGCAGAGGGTCACGATCGTGCTGGCCACACCCTCAAGTTCCAGCACATTGCCGCGGTGCATGGCCCTGAGCTTGCCGCGCACGGGAGTGAGGCTCTCCAGTTCGCTCAGGGTCTGGTCGATCTGCCATTCCTTGCCGTTCTCGAGGAGCTTGAGCTCCTGAAGGGCAACGGGAAGCAAGGGATCAGCCAGCGTTCCGCTCATTTCTTGCCTTTGGGCTCGAACGGAAGACGATCACTGGAGCTCACGCTGGCGGTCACCGTTTTGGCCTCCGCGGCCAGTTGCTGATCGAGGATCGCCTGGAGGTTGTCCGGTAGGGCCTCGCGGGTGAGCAGGAAGGTTTGGGCCGCCTGGAAGATGTTGGCGATCACCATGTAGAGCAACACGCCCGCCGGCAGGGGGAAGAACAGGAACATCCCGGTGATCATCACGGGGGTGATTTTGTTGGCCGTGGCTTGCTGCGGGTTGGCGGGCATGCCCATGCCCGAGAGGATCTGGCTCACAAACAGGCTGGCGCCAAAGGCGGCTACCAGGATCGCGATATCCCAGTTGACCGATCCATCGGTGTAGAAGCCCACCTGGCCCAGAGCCTTGATGAACAGGAAGCCGCTGCGGGCTGCCAGGCCTGGGATCTTGGCTTCCACAGTCACATCGCCGGGGGCGATGGCATGAATGGTGCCGTTTTGATCCACGCTCACCAGCCCTTCACCTTTGGTGACGCTCCACGTGGGGGTGAAGCTGCTTCCGTTCTCGACGCCGCTCAGCACCGAAGCAAAGCTGGCGCCCTCCTTGGTGTGCAGGCTCACGGTTTCGGTGTCACCCACACCGAGCTTGGTGCCCTTCTCCAGGCTGGCCACCACCGGCACGTGGTTCGTGGCGGTCACAAAGATCGAGTGGCTGGCGCTGTTGAACGGCTTGGGTTCAACGGCGGCAATCTGCTCAGCCGGCAGGACCTTCAGGTTGAGGGTGTAGGGCACATCCGCGAACGGTGATCCCCGCAGGGTGGCGAACAGGGCAAACAGGATCGGCATCTGCACCAGCAGGGGCAGACAACCCGAGAGGGGGCTGCCGAACTCCTTCATCAGAGACCCCAGCTCTTCCTGCTGCTTCTGGGGGTTGTTGGCGTATTTCGCTTTGATCTCGGCCTGACGCTTCTGCATCACCGGCTGGGCGATGCGCATCCGGCGCGCGTTGCGGATCGAGCCGGCGCTCAAGGGAAACAGAGCCAGGCGAATCACGACCGTGAGGGCAATGATCGCCAGGCCGTAGCTCGGCACCAATCCGTAGAAGAAATCGAGGATCGGCAGCAGCAGATTGTCGGAGATGTAGCCGATCACGGCGGTGCTAACGAGGGGGTTCTGGACTCTGGGTCAGTGTGTCAGGCGGCGGCGTCGCCACCGAAGCCGGCCGTGCCAGCGCTCTTGGCGGCGGACTTGGCTGCGATCCGGGCATTGATGAAGGCCTCCGCCTCCTTGTAGCGAGGAACGGCACGCATCTCGAGCTTCATCCCGTCACTGAGCACCAGCACCATGTCTCCCCAGAACCCGAAGCCTCGGGCGACCGAACGCACTTCGCGGATCTGGTTGTAGACCACCTGGGTGCGATCGCGCCCCAGCCAGCCGCCGCTCACCTCCACCCGCCGGCTGGTGATGCGAAAGCGCAACCACAAAGCCCGCACCAGGGCTCCCACGGCGAACGGTATACCGATCAGGGTGAGGCCGAACAGCAGGTTGGTGATCAGATCACCCTTGGCCGGTCCACCCGCGTAGAAGACCTCCTCGTTAATGCTGGCCCCTGGGGCCACAGGGGCCGGCTGAGATGCGGCGCTCATGGTTGCAGTCCTGCTTTGGCGAGGAGTTCTGAACATTCTCCCAGGAGGTGCTGGTCGTCCGCGGCCTCACTGCCTGGTTTCAACGAGATCAACAGCCAGAGGCCCCGGCCCTGGCCAGCGCCAGCGTTGATGCAGTGGCTGAGGTGCCCATGGAATAGGCGGCGGAGCTGGTTGCGCCGCACTGAGGATTTGCTCACCTTGGTGCTCACCACAACCCCGAGCCGACACCGCCTCGGGTCATGGTCACGGGGATCGTGCTTGAGCAGTTGCTCCTCGGCCGGCAGGGTGCGCAACACCATCCACTGGCCATGGTGGCGGCGGCCTTTCTGATAGAGGCGATCAAACACAAAACGCCCCCTGAGCCTGTTTTCCCGCGGTAGCGCCATGGTTGTGGGCTAGTTCGGGGTGGCTCAGGGGGCGTTGTGGCGGGCTGCCTGCAGCTCCTAGGGAGCTGGATCAGACCGACAGACGGGCACGTCCGCGCTTGCGGCGGGAGCGGATCACGCGGCGACCGGTATGGCTGCGCATGCGAACGCGGAAGCCGGACACCCGCTTGCGCTTGCGGCTGGTTCCTTCAAGGGTGCGCTTGGTCATGGCTCCGGCTCGGCTGCGCCTTCAACGTCGATCCACCAACCTATCAGTTGAGGGTTGGCTCCCAGCTGCGCTTAGAAGGATTCGCTCGCGTCAACCTGAATCAGCCAGCTGCCCAGATAGCCCGAGATCGGCACGGCGCCTGGGGCCTGGGCGAGGGCATTGAACTGGAACATTCCCGCGCTGGGGGGATTGATCACATTCACGTAGACCCCGATGGTTTTGCCCACAGGCACAGGGGTGTCAGGGAAGATCTCGATCGAGCGGCCATCGGGGGTGACTTCGACCGTGGCGGGGATATCGCTCTCGCAGCGCGTGCGTTTCGTGAAGCTCCCGGCCTTCATGTAGCAGAGCTTGACGTTGCTTGGAGTGATGGTGGTTTCGAATGTTTTGGGAACCGAAATGGCCAGCTTCAAGATGGCTGTTTTGCGATCTTTCGGCTTGAGAACGAAATAATATTCGGCCCTCTGCCCCCGCACCGTGTTGGTGGTGAAGTAGTAGAGCTTGCGATAGTCCTTGTTGTCTTCCCAGCGAAACTCAAGGATGCTCGGCGTTCCTTGCGCCAGGGCGTTCTTGGGCTGCAGGGTCTCGGCTCCTGCGAGCACGGCTCCTGTCACGCCGATCAGCGTTGCTGCGCTGACGGCCAAGCGTTGCAGTCGTGCCATCTGGAGTTGAATCTTGCCTTGGCCTCATTCTTAGGGGGCGCCAGGCCGTGATCGACGCCAGTGGGCGGTCGAGCTGCTGGCAGTTGTGACCAGATGCGACTCGGCCTCCCGTCAGGACGCCGTAGCAGCCAGATCGGGCCGCAGTTTGGCGGCCTCCCGTAGATAGCTGTGGCGGGGCGGCTGCTCCAGCCAGGCGTGGGCCAGCAGACGGATGCAGCGCTCCAGATCTCCGGCCACGGCCATCTGCTGGCAATCCAACAGAGCAACCCCGTCCCAGCCCGGACGATGCCGGGCAATGGCGGCCGGGAAGCAGGCATCGAGATCGGTCGTGACCGAAAACGTCAGCGAGAGGATCTGCGGACCCTCCAGCCCGTTGCGGGTCACCAGGTCGTCCAGCAATTCCGACACCGCCGCACTGATGGCTTCACGGCTGTTGGCCGTTGCCGTGGTGGCGCCTCGCAGGGCGTACAGCTGACGGGTGCTGCTCATGGGCGGTGCAGCCAGAGGGGTTGGCCGGCGTTCAATTCCAGCTTGATCCAGTCCGACACGCCATTGAACAAGGAGCGTCCCGGAATGATCCCGGCGAACTTGGTTTTCTCCTTGCCAAAGGTGATCGGTTTGGTTTTCTCCAGATCGAGACCAGCCAGTTCACAGGCCAGGCGGCGCGCGCTTTCCTCATCGCCCAGGGCATCCACCAGACCGAGGGCTTGAGCCTGGGCGCCGCTGAACACCCGGCCATCGGCAAAGCGGCGCACCTCCTCTTCGCTCAGGCCTCTTCCTTCGGCCACCGCGGCCACAAATTGCCCGTAGCTGGAATCGATCAGTTCCTGTAGGAGCTGGCGTTCAGCCGCGCTGAGGGCCCGATCCGGAGAAAGGATGTCTTTGTAGAGGCCGCTCTTGACCGTTTCGAACTGGATGCCAATGCGCTCCAGCAGGCGAGAGAGGTTGTTCCCTCGCAGAATCACGCCGATCGATCCGGTGATCGTGCCGGGGTTGGACACGATTTTGTCGGCCGCAACTCCGATGTAGACCCCGCCTGAGGCGGAGATGTTGCCGAAGCTTGCCACCACCTTGCACTGCTTCTCGCGCAGACGCAGCAGGGCGGCATGGATCTCCTGACTGTCGCCAACGGTGCCGCCTGGGCTGTCAATGCGAAGCAACAGGGCCGGACATTCGCGCTGCTCCACCTCCTTGAGGGCCTTGAGAACGCGCTTGCGGGTTCCGGCGGCGATGGGCCCCTCGATGGCGATGCGCGCGAGTTTGCGGCGTGACTTGCGTCGCCAGGGCCAGGGCATGGAAACCATCTGCGGTGGCTGGATCTTAAAAAGGAGCCTGTGGGCGGCTGGGGCCGGTGAATCTGCGCTGGCTTCTGATGCTGCTGCCCTTTGCCCTCTGGGGCACGGCGATGGCGGCGATGCGGCCCCTGCTGGAGGGTGCGGGGCCCCTCACCCTGGCCTGGATGCGCGTGCTCCCGGCGGGTCTGCTGGTGCTGCTCGCGGCGGCTCTGCTGGGGCGACCCCTGCGCTGCGATCCCCGCGATTGGTGGTGGATTGCCCTGTTTGCTCTGGTCGATGCCAGCGCCTTCCAAGGGCTGTTGGCACGGGGCCTGGCGGGAACCGGAGCCGGGTTGGGATCGGTTCTGATCGATTCTCAGCCCCTGCTGGTGGCGCTCCTGGCTCGCAGCCTGTTCGGAGAGGCGATCAATCCTGTGGGCTGGATGGGGCTGCTGCTGGGCTTGCTCGGCATCCTTTGCCTCGGCCTCCCCTCGGCTCTGCTCAAGCAGTGGTGGCTCATGGGGCCAGAGGCCCTCGGCGAGCGGGCCTGGAGCCACGGTGAACTGTGGATGCTGGCGGCGGCACTGGCCATGGCCCTGGGCACCGTGATCAGTCGTTATGCCTGCCGCCACAGCGATCCGGTGGCCGTCACGGGGTGGCACCTGCTGCTGGGGGCTGTGCCTCTGTTGCTGGGCTCAGCAACCACAAGTCTCTTGAATCCAGCTGCACCTGGCTTCTGGCCCCAGTGGAGCGCTCTGGATTGGGGTCTGATGGCCTATGCCGCGGTCTTCGGCAGTGCCCTGGCCTATGGCCTGTTTTTCTGGTTCGCCAGTCGCGGTGATCTCACCAGCTTCACTTCGTTGACCTTCCTCACGCCGGTGTTTGCCCTGCTTTGCGGCGTGGTGCTGCTGCAGGAGCAACTGCGCCCACTGCAGTGGGCCGGTGCTGGACTGGCCCTGGTGAGCGTGGTCTTGATCAACCGACGCACGCAGCTCTGGCATCCCCAGTCCGTCTTGAAGGAGGCCGGGTCATGAGGCTTCTGGTCGTCAGTACCCCCCTGGGCCCGCTGGGCAGTGGCCGAGGTGGTGGTGTCGAGATCACCCTCAACAGCCTGGTTGCGGGGCTGTTGGAGCGCGGGCATTCGATCACGGTGTTGGCGGCAGAGGGCTCAACGCTCGCCCCTAAGGGCCAAGCAGCCCAGTTGTGGATGCGTTCAGGGCGTCCACAACTGAGCAGCCAGCACGCCGATCGCGAGGCGGATGTGCTGATGCCCGCTGATGGCCTTCTGCCGCAGTTTTGGCGGGTGGTGTTGGAGCAGGCGGGCCGTGGTGTTTTCGATGCTGTGGTCAACCTTGCCTACGACTGGCTTCCCTTCTGGTTGACACCCACCCTTGATCTGCCGGTGTTCCATCTGGTGAGCATGGGGTCGGTGAATGCGGCTATGGATGCCGTGATCGCGGAGGTGGCCTCCTGGGACCAACGGCGTCTGGCCTTCCACAGCGCTATCCAGGCGGCGGACTTCGCCTTGACGGGTCCCCCCGTTGTGGTGGGCAATGGCTTCGATCTCCAGGCCTATGGACTCTGCCTTGATCCGGAGCCTCTGCTGGGCTGGGTGGGTCGGGTGGCACCGGAGAAGGGTCTCGAGGATGCGGCTGCTGCCGCCAGCCGGTTGGGCCGGCGTCTGGCGGTTTGGGGTTGGGTGGAAGACCCGGCCTATGCCGCGGCTGTGGAGGCCTCGGTGCCGGTGGGGACCCTCGACTGGCGTGGGTTTCTGCCCACCGACCAGCTTCAGCAGCAGCTGGGGCGTTGCCAGGCGCTGCTGAACACCCCCAAGTGGAATGAGGCCTACGGGAATGTGGTGGTGGAGGCCCTGGCCTGCGGGGTGCCGGTGGTGGCCTACCGCCGGGGTGGACCCTCCGAGTTGGTGCAGCATGGCTCCACAGGCTGGTTGGTGGAGCCCGACGATGCGCAGGCCCTGGCCGAGGCGGTGACACGGGTGGATCAGATCGATCGACGCCGTTGCCGAGCCTGGGTTGAGCAGGAGGCCTCCCGGGCGGTGTTCGCCGAGCGCCTTGAGCGCTGGATTGCGCAGGGATTCCAGAACTAGGGGATAGGGTCGGGCCTCACGCGCCCCTCTGAGGTGACCCGCAACGCCGACAGTCAAGCGCCGCGGACGCGAGGTCGCCGGCACTGGTTGCTCTTGGCCCTTGTGGCAGCAGCTGGTTTGGCGTTGCTGGTGTTTCAGCTCGGCAGCACGGGGCTGGTCGATGAAACCCCGCCGCTGTTTGCCGCCTCAGCGCGGGCCATGGCGGAGACCGGCGATTGGCTCACCCCGCGGGTCAATGGCTTACCGCGTTACGACAAGCCGCCCCTCGTCTACTGGCTGATGGGCGTTGGCTATGCCCTCCCCGGACAGGCCATCTGGGATCCGCTGGGCACCTGGTCGGCGCGGCTTCCCTCGGCATTGAGCAGTGTCGCCCTGATGCTGCTGCTGAGTGACACCCTGCTGCGCTTGCCCCAGCGCAAAGAGGGCCAGGCCATCACGGCGGTCACAGCCGCCCTGGCCTTTGCCCTCTCTCCATTGGTGCTGCTTTGGAGTCGCATTGCTGTCAGTGATGCCCTTTTCAGCGCCCTGCTCTCAGGCGCCCTGCTGTTGTTCTGGAGGCGCTACGCCGGACAGGGGCGTTGGTGGCTTCCCTGGGTTGTGCTCGGGTTGGCCGTGCTGACCAAGGGCCCAGTGGCGGTGGTGCTCGCAGCCCTGAGCATGGCTCTGTTCGCCACCTTGCAGAGGGATTGGCCCCGCCTCTGGAGCCAGCTGCGCCCTTGGAGGGGCCTGGCGCTCACGGCTGCGGTGGCCCTGCCCTGGTATCTCCTCGAGCTGCTGGTGGAGGGAAAACCTTACTGGGACAGCTTTTTTGGCTATCACAACCTGCAGCGCTTCACCGGTGTGGTGAACAACCACCTGCAGCCGTGGTGGTTTTTCCTGCCGGTGCTGGTGGTGGCCTCGCTGCCCTTCACGCCCCTGCTACTGGCAGGCCTCTGGGGGGGATTGCGCGGGAAGGCTCCTGCCCCGGAGCAGTCGCTCCAGCGCTTTGCCGCTTGTTGGCTGCTGGCGGTGTTCCTCTTCTTCACCTCAGCCGCCACCAAGCTGCCCAGTTACTGGATCCCGGCTACCCCTGCAGCGGGGCTGTTGATCGCCCTGGCGGCTCAAAACCTGCGGCAGGGGGGGCGGGGGGTGGCTCTCCGAACGCTCAGCCTGATGCCCCTGGCTGCCTTGGCAGTGGGATTGGCTGCGGGGCCCCTTTGGGCGCCCTTGATCGTGGAGCCGGAGATGCCCGGTCTCGGCTCTGCCCTCCTGGCCAGCGGGGATCTGGAGAAGGCCTCGCTCTGCCTGAGCCTGGGGCTGGCAGCCGCCTTGCTGGTTTGGGCTTGCCGACCGCTTCGAACCTCAGCCTGGCTGCTGGCACAGCAGCTTGGTGTGGTGGCCTTTGTGGTCTCCGCTCTCGTGCCGCTGATTGCCCTGGGGGATCAGCAACGCCAGCAGCCGGTGCGGCGCATCGCAGCCGCCGTGGTGGACCGCCGTCAGGGCGATGAGCCCCTGGCGATGGTGGGCATCCTCAAGCCTTCGCTGCACTTCTATGCCCGCCAGGTGGTGATCTTTGAGGGAATCCAGCCCAGCGGTCCGCTGAACCTCAATGACCGCTTAGCCAGTGAGAGGCGCCGGGGCCAGGAACCCTCAGCGCCCGATGGGGCCAACAGCCTCTTGCTGGTGATTGACGCCTCCACTGCGGAGCTGCCCCAGTGGAGGGGGCTGCCCCACCGCCTGCTGCAACGCGAGGGCCTGTATCGGCTCTGGCGGGTGCAACGCCAGGATCTGGATCAGTGGGCCCAGTCCTGGGCTCGCCGCAGTGGCAGTCGGCTCGATTGGCAGGATCCCCGGCCTGAGCGCTACTGAGCCGGCGGAGCCTCGCTGCTGGGGGTGCCCATCGCCACACCGTTATCCATCTGGTCGCGCTGGCAAAAGCTGCAGTGCCCCCAGCGCTGCACCTCGCCTGTAGGAGAGGGGCGCTGGCAGCGCGGGCAAGGGCTCATGCCGAACACATCCACCCGGCTTGGGTGATGGGACCACACCTCGGCTTCCACAGCACTGCCGGCGTTTGGCAGTACAGGGGCGCTGTGCTGCTCAAACTGCAGATCCTTCAAGGCGAATCCAGCCCCCCGGAGCGCGCCAAGTAGCTGATGTTTGTTGAAGCGCAGGGCCTGAAGCCACTGTGGATGCTGCGCTCCCACCACAAGGCGCCCGGCGTGGAATCGCAGCGGGCGGCAGTGGAGAGCTAGTTGCGGGCCGGCGATCTTGGGCCAGGCCTGCCAGAGAGCTGCCAGGCTCGCCTCCCCCTGCCACTGCTCCTGGAGCTGGTTCAAGCAGCCCGCTAAGGCCTGGGCCGGCGGCCTTGGTGGCGGCACCAGCAGGTTCACCTCCCCCTGGCGGCGCGTTTGATTGCGGGGGGCGATCGCCATCGACCGACGCTAGGGGAGGTGCGGCAATTCCGCTGTGCTGTTGCCGCTGGCCCTGGTTAGCCTCGGCCCCTGCCCCCTCCGTGAACCATGGGCTTTTTCGATCGTCTCAGCCGCCTGGTGCGTGCGAACGCCAATGCCGTGGTGGGAGCCATGGAGGATCCGGCCAAGATCCTCGATCAATCGGTCGCCGATATGCAGGCCGATCTGATCAAGTTGCGCCAGGCCGTGGCCACGGCGATCGCCAGTCAGAAGCGGATCCAGAACCAAGCCGAGCAGGCTGAAGCCCAGGCGAACACCTGGTATGAGCGCGCCGAGCTGGCCCTCAAAAAAGGCGAGGAGGATCTGGCCCGTGAAGCCCTCGGTCGCCGCAAGACCTGCCAGGACACCGCGACGGCCCTCAATACCCAGTTGCAGAGTCAGGCCGGGCAGGTGGAGCAGCTCAAGCAGAGCTTGGTGAAGCTTGAAAGCAAGATCGCTGAGGCCAAAACCAAGAAAGACATGCTCAAGGCCCGTGCCCAGGCGGCCCAGGCCCAGGAGCAGCTGCAGAGCGCCGTGGGCAACCTCGGCACCAACAGCTCCATGGCCGCCTTTGAGCGCATGGAGGAGAAGGTGGAGGCGCTAGAGGCCCGCAGCCAGGCCGCAGCTGAGCTGGCTGGGGCTGATCTTGAAAGCCAGTTCGCTGCCTTGGAGGGGGCTCCCGAGGTCGACGACGAACTGGCGGCCCTCAAGGGCAAGTTGGCGGGTGCCAGCAGCGCAGGCTCGCTCCCGGCCGGAAGCGATGCGGTTCAGCCTGTTCAAGTGAGCGAGGTGGATCCCGAGCTGGAGGAGCTCAAGCGCTCCATTGACAAGCTCTGACAGCACCCCCTGACTCATCCATACAATCGCCACACCGATGACTGCAGCAGTGTCCGTTCTTCAGCTCACCGATGCCAACTTCCAGGCCGAGGTGCTGGAGTGCTCGACCCCAGTGCTGGTGGATGTCTGGGCTCCATGGTGCGGCCCCTGCCGTCTGATGGCCCCGATGATGGATTGGGCAGCAGGCGACTATGCCGGTCGCTTGGTGGTGGGCAAGTTAGAGGCCGACCCCAATCCTGAGAGCCGTGATCGCATGCAAGTTCAGGGTTTGCCGGCCCTGATTCTGTTCAGCAACGGCGAAGAAATTGCCCGCCACGAGGGCGCCATGGCCAAGCCGCAGCTCAAGGCATTCCTGGATGCGCATCTCTGAGCGCGTTCAAGGCTTAGGCAGCGGGGTCTTTGCCCGCAACGATCAGCGCAAGCTCGCCTACCGCTTACGCAGTGCCGGCTCCGGGCTCGAGCCCTTGCTTGACCTGTCGCTGGGCTCCACCGATCTTCTGCCGCCGCCCGTCGCCCTGGAGGTGATGCGACAGCAACTGCTGGATCCCGCCAGTGCGGCCTATTGCCTCCATGGCGCCACGGCACCGTTCCGGGAGGCGGTGGCCTCCTGGGCCAAGCGCCGCTTCGGCGTCCAGGTCGATCCCCAGCGCGAAGTGCTGTTTCTGGTGGGCTCCCAGGAGGGAACGGCACACCTCCCACTTGCGGTGCTGAACCCTGGTGATCAGGCCCTGCTGCTGGATCCCTTTTATCCCTCCCACCTCGGTGGCTTGCAGTTGGCCTCGGCCCAGCCGCGCTTTCTGCGCTTGCGCGCCGAGCAGGACTTTTGCCCCGATTTTGATCAGCTCAGCCCCTCGCAATGGGATGCCCTCAAACTGATGGTGCTGGGCTTCCCCCACAACCCCACCGCCACCACTGGAGAGCAGGCCTGGGTCGATGCGGCCGCTGAGCGGGCGGTGCGCCATGGACTCGTCTTTGCCCATGACAATCCCTACGTGGACCTCGCCCTCGATGGGGAGGCCCCTGCGTTGTTGCGCTCCCCCCTGTGGCGTCAATGCGGCATTGAGTTCTTCTCCTTCTCCAAGGGCTGGTGCCTGGGGGGCTATCGGCTTGCCTTCGCCATCGGCGCTGAGCCGTTGATCACCGCGCTGCGGCAGCTCAAGGGGGTGGTGGATTTCAACCAATCCACTGCTCTCCAGGCTGGAGCGATCGCGGCCCTGGAGCAGGCTCCCGACTGGCCGGATCGCATCAAACCGATCTACCGCGAACGCCGCGACCGAATGGCCTCCGTGCTGCAGGCCGCTGGCTGGCCGGTGCGCCTCCCCTCGATGGCGCTCTATTTGTGGTTGCAGGTGCCGGAGCGTGCCCGTTTGGCCGGTCTGGATTCAGAGCAGTTCTGCGCTCAGTTGCTCGATGCCACCGGAGTGTGCCTCACTCCAGGCCATGGCTTTGGCGACGCAGGAGAGGGCTATGCGCGGCTGGCGTTGGTCCATCCGATTGAGGAGCTGGAGGCTGGGGCCCAGCGCATGGCGGCGTGGCTGGCCCAGCTCTGAAGGCCGCGGCGGTTGCGGCGGCCCTGCGGCAGCTGCCACTGGAGCATCCCTTGCCCTGGCGCCTGAAGGTGCTGCCGCTGTGCGCCAGCACGGAGTTGGAGTTGGAGCGCTGGCTCAGCTCTGGCGCTCAGCCGCCGCTGGCGCTCTTGGCCCGGCAGCAGCGCTTTGGTCATGGGCAGCAAGGGAGGGTGTGGCAGTCGCCTCCCGGTGGCGTCTGGCTGAGTGCTGCGGTGCCCTGGCCGGCTCAGCCGGGTGGTGCGGCGTCGCTCAGCTTGGCCGCGGCGCTGGGGATTGCCCTGCAGCTGGAGGCGTTGGGGCTGCGGCCCCAGATCAAGTGGCCCAATGATCTGCTGCTCGAGGGCCGCAAGCTGGCGGGAATCCTGCCGCGGCTGCGCTGGCGTGGGGGCCAGGTGCGCCACGCCCAACTGGGGGTGGGCATCAACGGGCACAACCGAGCACCTACCGGTGCCATCAACCTGGCCGAAGCCCTTGGTCAGCCTCAGCACCCCCAGGCCCAGCCGGCGCTCCTAGCGGCTCGGGTGTTGCGAGGGCTTGCGTGGGCGGCGGCGGCCTCGGCTCAGCCCGAATTGGTGCGCCGCCAGGCGGAGCAGCGCCTCTGGCTCCCGGAGTGGCTGGAGCACGAGGGTGAGCGCTGGAGCGTGGATGGCCTTGAGGCCGATGGTGGCCTGCGCTTGCGCCGCGGCACCGCTGTGGCTCTGCTGCAGCGGCAGTTTTGAGAGCGTGATCGCTGAATCTCAGCGATCACCCGTTAGATCGAGTCGGCTCAGTAACGCAAGCCGGAGTGCCTCCACCAAGGCCATCGCTTCGGCCGCATCGGTGCGGTCAACGCTGTAGCCCGGATAGCGCGTTGCAACAGCACCAGCGGTCAGATCCTCTAACGCGTCTGTGCTCCAGGTCCAGCTTGGATCTCGTTCACTCAGCAACTTCGAGAGAAGGCTCAAATCGTGGGTTTTCGGAATCGATCCCCCTAAGGCCAGTAACGATGCTTTTAGAAGCTTTTCAGCGCATTGCTGACAGTGAAAGCAGGTTGTCGCCGCCTGATGATCCAGGGAAAAGAGCAGTTGGGCCGCTTGCCAGTCTTCCTCGGCCTTGTTCACCCATTCGATCACCAGTGCTGTCAGATCAGCCATGGAGCACTTGACCGCGGTCAAAGGCTTCTTGAAGGAAGGGATCCCCTTGCTGATAACGCGCTTCTGCCTCTTCAGGGCGCCAGAGAAGCAGATCTAAGGGGAAATTGGCTTGGCAGGTTTTGCGGATTTCCTTGATCTTGGTGAGGTGGCGTCCTTCAAAGGGCATCACAACCATCACATCGGCATCGGAATCCCAGCGGGCGTCGCCGCGGGCCATGGATCCAAACAGGATCACCTTCTGCGGTGAAAAACACGCCACAAGCTTCTCGGTAAACGCTTGAAGCGCCTCGCGGGTGACCAGTGGTGAGGGCGAGCTGCTCATCACTCCATCATCGCGGGGCTTGCAAGATCGAGGAGCGCCGCGGCACCGCTGTGGCTCTGCTGCAGCGGCGTTTCTAGAGTTTGGGGCGTTTTCGTTCCAGGCCCTTGCCTCGCCTCCAGTCCTTGAGCCTGATGGCTGCCCTGCCAGCGCTGCTGGGGGCCGGGCTGGCCTGGTCCCAGGTGCAGGGGGCTCAACCGGAGGCGGCTCCGCTGGCGCCCTCCATCCGCAGTGCGGCGGAACCGCCGCTGCGGCCCAACCCCGATCAACTGCGCAGCGTGCCGCCGCCGAAGCGTTTTGATCAGTCCCTCGATGATCTGGTGCGCGATGGGGTGGTCACCCCATCGGAGCGCAATCTGGTTCGCTCCGGTGGAGCAGCGTTTCAACCCTTGGATGTGGGGGCCTTCCAGAGGGGGTGCCGCAGCGGGGCTCTGTCAGCGCGGGAGTGCAAAGGGGGAATCGCCCTGCGCTGGGGCCTCAGACGCGGTGGCGGCATGGGCGATGCCGCTGGCCTGCCTCGTCCGCCCCTGACGGTGCCGGTGTCGGCTCTGCTCTCCGGCTATGGAGGCAACTTCAACCTGGCCAGTGTCTTCCGGGTCACGCCGCGTCCGGCTCCGGTGATCGGCAATGGCAATCGCCAGCTGTTGCTGCCGGTGATTGGGGCCGCGTTCAACACCAGTGGGTTTGGCTGGCGACTTCATCCCCTCTTGGGCTCGTGGCGTCTGCACGCCGGAGAGGATTTGGCCGCCCCTGAAGGAACCCCAGTGGTGGCGGCCCTGGCGGGGCGTGTCGTGAGCAGCGGTCTGGCGGGGGGCTATGGCCTGGCCATTGAGGTGGAGCATGACCACCCCAAGCGCCGCACCCTCTATGGGCATCTCTCGGAGCTTTATGTGCGGGCGGGTGATCGGGTGCTTCAGGGAGAGGTGCTAGGCCGCGTGGGCAGCACTGGCTTGAGCACCGGCCCCCACCTTCACTTCGAACTGCGTCGCCCGGCGGCTGATGGCTGGGTTGCGGTCGATCCGGGCGAATTTGATCCCGGCTCTGAGCTGCGCAGTCGTGACGCTGTGGCTCTGCTGATGGGGCAGCTGATCACCAGCCTGGAGCGCCCGAAGGGCTAAACCTGCGACCCTGCGCCCTCGGAAACCAGGCGACCGTCGTGGAAGTGCACGATCCGCTCGGCACGGGCCGCCACGTCGTGCTCGTGGGTCACCAGCAAGATCGTCATGCCTTGGTCTCGATGCAGTTCATCGAACAGATCAAGCACCTCAGCGGTGGTGCGGGAGTCAAGGGCTCCGGTGGGTTCATCCGCCAATAACAGGTTGGGTTGATTGATCAGGGCCCGCGCCAGAGCCACCCGCTGCTGTTGACCGCCCGAAAGCTGATTGGGTTTGTTGTACAGCCGATCCCCCAGGCCGACCCGCTGCAACGCCTGAAGCCCCCGCGCCTTGCGGTCGTCGGCTGAAACGCCGGCGTAGACCATCGGCAGCATCACGTTTTCAAGAGCGGTGAGTTCCTGAAGCAGGTGGAACTGCTGAAACACAAAGCCCAGTTCCCGGTTGCGCAGGTCGGCCAGCTGGTCGTCATTCAGCTGTTCAACGGCGGTGCCGTTGAGCCGATAACTGCCGCTGGTGGGGCGATCCAGGCAGCCCAGGATATTCATCGCGGTGCTTTTCCCTGACCCAGAGGTGCCCATCACCGCCACGTATTCCCCGCGGCGCACGCTCATGCTCAGGTCATCCAGCGCTACCACCGTGGTGTCGCCGCTGCCGTAGGTCTTGCGGATGTGTTCGAGTTCGGCAACCAGGGTGCCTGCCGGATCGGCCATTAACCGATGGGCAGAGTGGCGGTCGCCGCCAGCGCTTTCTGGAGCATCGGGGTGCCGGCCACAGCTCCGCTGGCCCAGCTGAACAGGGGATTAGACAGGATTCCACCCACGGCGGTCACCACAACACAGGAGATCAGGGCTGCGCGCAGGGGCTGAAGACCCGCCAAATTCCAGCTCACATCGGGGTAGGCCTTGACTACATCCGAGGCTTCTTGAGGTTCTTTCACCACCATCATCTTGATCACAGAGATGTAGTAGTAGATAGAAATTACTGAGGTGAGCAGACCCACCACCACCAGCAGGTACTTCTCATCAGCCCAGCCCGCGAAGAAGAGATAAATCTTGCCGAAGAAGCCCAGCATCGGAGGAATGCCGCCGAGGGAAAGCAGGCAGAGACTCAAGCCCAGGGTGATCAGTGGATCCTTCTGATACAAACCGGCGTAGTCGCTGATTCGATCGCTTCCGGTTCGCAGAGAGAACAGGATGATGCAGGCGAAGGCGCCCAGATTCATGAACAGGTAGGCCGCCATGTAGAGCACCATCGCGGCGTAGCCGTCCTCGGTGCCGCACACCAGGCCGATCATCACGAAGCCCGCCTGCCCGATGGAGCTGTAGGCCAGCATCCGTTTCATGGAGGTCTGGGCGAGGGCCACCACGTTGCCCAGCACCATGCTGAGGATCGCCAACACGGTGAACAGCAGCTTCCACTGCGCTTCGAACGGTTCGAAGCAGCCCACCAGGATGCGCAGCGCCAGGGCAAAGCCAGCGGCCTTGGAGCCCACCGAGAGGAACGCCACCACTGGGGTGGGGGAACCTTCGTAGACGTCAGGTGTCCACTGGTGGAAAGGAACCGCGGCGATCTTGAAGGCCACGGTCGCCAAGACAAACACCAGGGCGAGGGCTGCGATTGGCGACGCACTGGTTTGCAGGGCCACACCCACCGCTTCGAGGCTGGTGCTGCCGCCGGTGAGCCCGTAGAGGAGGGAGGCGCCGTAGAGGAACACCGCCGCCGCCGCTGATCCCACCAACAGGTATTTCAGAGCCGCTTCGGAGCTGCGGGCGTCGCGCTTCATGTAGCCCGACAGCAGGTAGCTGGCCACCGAGAGGGTTTCCAGCGACACGAATACGCTCACCAGGTCGGTGGAGCCGCACAGCAGCATCGCCCCGAGGGTGGCGGCCAGCAGGATGGCGGCGTACTCGCCCACCGGCGTGCCGGCCCGCTCCACGTAGCGCCAGCTAATCAGCAGTGACAGCAGCGTGGAAGCGGCAACTACGGCCCGGAAGGCGATCGCGAGGTTGTCCGCCAAGAACGCCCCCAGGAACGAAGGCTCCAGTGGGGAGGCATCCCATTGCAGAGCCAACAGGCCAAGGGCTGCCCCCAGACCCACGTAAGAAAAAATCGGGACCCAGCGCGCAGCGGCTTTCTCACCAGCCAGATCCACCAGCAGGCAGGCCAGCATCGCCAGCAGCACCGCTCCCTCCGGTGCGATGGCACCAGCGTTGAGTTGCAGGGAGGTGATGGCGTTCACCGCTGGGGCTGCGGCGGCAACGGTGTCGGCGGCGGCCAGAAGAGAGAGCACAGCTGGATCAGGGTCGCCCGTTGGGGACGACTGTAGCGGCGCTCACGGCTGAATCTGGATCCGGAAGACGGGGCTTGACCGCCGGTGCGATAAAGAAGGAAGCGGTTCACCGCCTGCCTGTGGCGCACACCCTCGTCATCGTTGAGAGCCCCACCAAGGCCCGCACCATCCGCGGGTTCCTCCCCAAGGACTTCAAGGTGGAGGCCTCGATGGGTCATGTGCGGGATCTGCCCAACAACGCCAGTGAGATTCCCGCTGCCCACAAGGGAGAGAAGTGGGCCAATCTCGGCGTGAACACCACCCACAACTTCGAGCCCCTTTACGTGGTGCCGAAGGACAAGAAGAAGGTGGTGAAGGAATTGAAAGACGCCCTCAAAGGGGCAGACCAGTTGCTGCTGGCCACGGACGAAGACCGGGAAGGGGAATCGATCAGCTGGCACCTGTTGCAGCTGCTGAACCCGAAGGTGCCGGTGAAGCGCATGGTGTTTCACGAGATCACCAAAGAAGCCATCAGTCGCGCCCTTGAGCAGACCCGCGAGCTCGACATGGAGCTGGTGCACGCGCAGGAGACCCGGAGGATCCTCGATCGCCTGGTGGGCTACACCCTCTCGCCACTGCTGTGGAAGAAGGTGGCCTGGGGCCTCAGTGCCGGCCGGGTGCAATCGGTGGCGGTGCGCCTGCTGGTGCAGCGCGAGCGAGCCCGCCGTGCCTTCAAGAGCGGCAGCTACTGGGACCTGAAGGCTGAGCTCGCCAAGGGCAGCAGCAGTTTTGACGCCAAGCTCACCCACCTCAAAGGCGAGCGCATCGCCGGCGGCTCCGATTTTGATGAGAGCACCGGTGGTCTCAAGGCTGGCAGCAAGGTGCGGCTGCTCAGCGAAACGGAGGCCCGATCCTTGCGCGAGAGCGTTCTCGCTGCCCCTTGGCGCGTGGAATCGGTGGAGGAGAAGCCCACCACCCGCAAGCCGGTGGCGCCCTTCACCACCAGCACCTTGCAGCAGGAGGCCAATCGCAAGCTGCGCCTCTCGGCCCGCGAAACGATGCGCACGGCCCAGGGCCTCTACGAACGCGGTTTCATCACTTACATGCGCACCGATTCGGTGCATCTGAGTGATCAGGCGATCAACGCCGCCCGCAGCTGCGTCGCCGACAAATACGGCAAGGACTACCTGAGTCCGTCAGCTCGTCAGTTCTCCACCAAGGCCCGCAACGCCCAGGAGGCTCACGAGGCGATCCGCCCTGCTGGCGAAAGCTTCCGCGACCCTGCGGCCACTGGCCTCGATGGCCGTGATCTGGCGCTCTACGAGCTGATCTGGAAGCGCACTGTTGCCTCGCAGATGGCGGATGCGCGCCTGACCATGCTCAGCGTGGAGCTGACAGTGGAGGGCGGCAGCCTCGGTCCGGCCACCTTCCGGGCCAATGGCAAGCGCATCGACTTCCCGGGCTTCTTCCGCGCCTACGTGGAGGGCAGCGACGACCCTGATGCCGCCCTCGAGGGTCAGGAAGTGCTTCTCCCCTCCCTGGTCAGCGGTGATACCCCGTCCTGCAAGGCGGTGGAGGCCCTTGGCCACCAAACCCAACCGCCCGCCCGCTACAGCGAAGCGGCGCTCGTGAAAATGCTGGAGAAGGAAGGGATCGGCCGACCCTCCACTTACGCCTCGATCATCGGCACCATCGTCGACCGCGGCTACGCCACGCTGCAGAACAACGCCCTTACCCCCAGCTTCACCGCCTTCGCAGTGACAGCCTTGCTGGAGGAGCACTTTCCCGATCTGGTCGACACCAGTTTCACGGCTCGGATGGAGGGCACGCTCGATGAAATCTCCACCGGCAAGGTGCAGTGGCTGCCCTATCTGGAGAGCTTCTACAAAGGGGATCAGGGCCTGGAAACCCAGGTTCAGCAGCGCGAGGGAGACATCGACCCCACCGCTTCGCGCACGATCGAGCTCGAGGGCCTGCCCTGCGTGGTGCGCATCGGTCGCTTCGGCGCCTACCTGGAGACGAAGCGGGTGGCCGACGATGGCACTGAGGAACTGCTCAAGGCCACCCTGCCCAATGAGATCACCCCGGCCGATCTCGATGCCGATAAGGCAGAGCTGATCCTCAAACAGAAGGCCGATGGGCCCGAATCGCTCGGGGAAGATCCGGAAACCGGTGATCTGGTCTATTTGCTCTTCGGGCAATACGGCCCCTACGTGCAGCGGGGCCAGGTGAGCGATGACAACCCCAAACCCAAGCGGGCTTCTCTGCCGAAGGGTGCCAAGCCTGAAGAGCTCACCCTCGACGATGCCCTTGGCCTGCTGCGGCTGCCGCGGCAACTGGGCGAGCATCCCGAAGGCGGCAAGATCGAGGCGGGACTCGGCCGCTTCGGCCCTTACGTGGTGCACCACAAGGGCAAGGGCGAGAAGGACTACCGCTCCCTCAAGGCCGAAGACGACGTGCTGATGGTGGGTCTGTCTCGGGCGATGGAGCTGCTGGCCCAACCGAAACGGGGCCGCGGTGGACGCACCGCCCTCAAGGATCTCGGCACTCCCGACGGCGCCGATGAGGCCATCCAGCTGTTCGATGGGCCCTATGGCCTTTACGTGAAACAGGGCAAGGTGAATGCCTCCCTGCCGGAGGGCACCACGGCCGACACGATCACCCTGGAGCAGGCTGTGGAGCTGCTGGCGGCCAAGGCCGCTGCCGGCAAAGGCAAGGGTCGCAAGGCTGCTGGCACCGCCGCCAAGAAACCTGCTGCCGCTAAGAAACCTGCTGCCAAGAAGGCTCCCGCCACCACCAAATCCGGTCGCCTTCGGGCCAGCGCGGTCAGGATCATCAAGGCGGCGGATCGCTGATGAGCCAGCGGTGTCTGCTCGGGGTCCTGTCCCTCACCGCCCTGCTATCGGGCTGCAGCGGCACCCCCTTCGGGGACCAACTCGCCCGCAGCTTCTCCGATCCGCCCGCCGCCAGCCCAGCCCGTCCAGCCACCGCAGCGGACTCGGCTCCCGCCAAGCCCAAGGTGGAGCAGAAGGTCGAGCCGAAGCCCGCCACCAAGAGTGCTCCTGCAGCGAAGCCCATGCCCGTGGCAGCACCGTCGAAGCCGGCCCCCTATCGGGTCACCATCAAGCTGCCGGCCGCTGATCCTTCCGCTCCAGCCGAGGTGGTTACCCAGGCCCTGCGGGCGGCTGGCCTGTCGTTTGAAGTGGAGTCGATCGAGCGAGTCTCCAATGGGGCTGAAGCACCTGCGCTGCCGACGCGTACCCCGGCTCCGGCCCCCCGCTGAAAGCGATGACCGTTTCACGGCGTCAGGCCCGGCAACTCACCGATACGGCTTACCTGGCGGCGGCCACGGCCCTGCTCTGGGTGGGTCTCTACTACCTGCCCGTGGGGGGTGCTCTGTTCCGCCTGGCCCTTCCGCTGCCCTTGGCGCTGCTGCAGCTGCGCCACAACGGGCGCTGCGCCATTGAAGGCTTAACGGTCACGGCCCTGCTGCTGGTCGCGCTCATGGGTCCGATCCGAGGTCCGCTGGTGCTCTTCCCCTACGGCTTGCTCGCCCTCTGGCTGGGGTGGTGCTGGCGGCGGCGGTTGAGCTGGTGGATCAGCTGGAGCGTGGGTTTGCTGATTGGCAGCGTTGGATTCCTGGTGCGGGTGGCTGTGCTCTCCGTGCTGTTGGGGGAGAACCTCTGGGTGCTGATCACCTCGGCCGCCTCTCAGCTGCTGGATCGCCTGATGGAACTGCTGCATCTGGGGGGTGGCCCGGATCTGCTGCAGGTTCAGGTGATGGCGCTGGTGCTGGTGTTGCTGCAGAACCTGATTTACGTCTTGGCTCTTCACGCCGTAGCTCTCTGGATCTTCCCGCGGCTGCAGAGCCCCATCAGCCAGCCCCCGCCCTTGCTGCGACCGCTGCTGGCCATCGATCCGCTTTGACACCTGCGGAGCCGCTCCAGCGCCTCAGCGGCACTGAACCCTCTGCTGACCACTGGTGCGAGCGCCTTGTTGCCGGAGCTGCTCAAACCCGCGTTCTGGTCCTGTTGGCCGGCACCGAAACGGCGGCGGTTCCTGGGATCTCCGCGGCAGGTGCCACGCCGGAATCCAGGCGTTTCACTGCGGCGGCCGATGCTGAATACCTGCTGCTGGGACCCCGCGCTCAGCCCGTGCACCCGCTGCCGGCGTTGCCCGCGGGGGTGAGTCCGGCGCTGATTGCCAGGGCCGCCCTTGAGGGGCTGGGGCTTGAGCCCTGGCTGGTGGATCTCGGCGTGCCGGTGGCTCCGGCGGTGCCCCACCTGAGCCTGGGCCAGCACCCCGCACGCTGCTTGAGCACGGGCCAAGCTCTCGCTCCCGAGCGGGTCCGAGCGCTGTGGCAACTGGGAGCGCGCTGGGGGGAGCGTTTGGCCCGCAGGCAGGATCCGATCCTGCTGGCGGAGTGTGTGCCCGGTGGCACCACCACCGCTCTGGCGGTGCTGGAGGGTCTTGGAATCGAGGCTGAGGGCCTGGTGAGCGGCAGTCAGCGCCAACCCGATCACCAGCTCAAGCAGAGGCTTGTGCAGCAGGGCCTCCAGGCGGCGGGGTTGTGCGCTCCCTCAGCCCCCACCGCGCTGCTGGCGGCGGTGGGAGATCCGATGCAGGCTTTGGCGGCGGGCGTGGTGCAGGCGGCGGCCCAGGCTGGTGCACCCCTGCTGCTGGCGGGTGGCAGCCAGATGGCCGCAGTGCTGGCCCTGGTGTTGGCGGCCACGCCGCAGGGCCAACGGCAAGCGGTGGTGGATCAGGCCGCTGTGGTGACCACCGCCTGGCTGGCCAATGAAGCGAGCAGTGACCTGCCTGGTCTGCTGAGCCGGATGGCCCTGCGCTGGGGGGTGGAGCCGCTCGGGTTCGCCAGCTCGCTGCGCTTCCGAGGCAGTGACTGCGCCGAGCTGCTGGCCTACGAACAGGGCTTTGTGAAGGAGGGTGTGGGTGCGGGAGGCTTGTCGGCCCTCTGGCAATTGAGCGGACGCACCACGGACGACCTGCGCGGCGCCTGCGAGCAGGCTTGTCTGCTGCTGCGCCAGGCCTAGGGTCTGGGAAACCGCCCGATGCCGTGACCAGCCGGCGCCACGTTCTGCAGTTGCTGGGTTCCGCAGGGGCTCTGATGGCGGCAGGAGGCTGCAGCTCCTCCGCTCCTCCCGCAAGCACCCTGTTGGGGGTGAAGGGTCAGCTGCCCAAGGCCTGGCTCAAGCAATTGCCCAGTTCCTGGCGGCCTCAGCTGATGGAGGGGCCCCAGCAGGTGCTGACCCTGCTGGAGCAGGGGGCCGTGGAGCCCGGCTTGCTCGCCTTGGGAGACGGCTGGGCCCAGGAGTTGGATCGTGCCCGCCTGCAGCCACTGCAGGCGGAGGCCCTGCTTGAGCAGCTCGCCCCTTTTGCCGCCGCCCCAAGCCGCCTGTTCGCTCCAGTTGGCTCGATGCCGGTGGCGTTCCCCTGGGCCTTCGGCACCTGGCTGCTGCTCTTGCGTAACCGAGCGGATCTCGAACGGCAGCGCCGCCGCGGCTGGGAGCTCCTGATGGATCCGAGCCTGAAGGGGAAAGTGGTGCTGCCCTCCAGCCCACGCTTGGTGATCGATCTGGCCCTGCGCCAGCTCGGGCTGTCGACCACCGATCCGGCTTCGCTCGAGCACAGCGGGATGCGCCAGCAGGTTCGTGCTCTGGTGGCGCAGGCCCAGAGCCTTGATGAAAGCCACGGTCTCAATTTGCTGCTGGCCGGCGAAGCGGAGGCGGCCGTGGTGCCCAGCCATCAGGCGATCCCTCTGCTGCAGAAGGATCCCCGCCTGAGTGCCTTCCTGCCCGATTCCGGTTCGCCGCTCTGGTGGCAGCTCCTGCTCAGGCCCGCTCCCCTTGATTCGCTGCACGAGCTGCCGCCGCTGCCACTGGAGTGGCTGCGCGATGGATGCACGGCACCGCTGGTGGATCGTCTGCTGGCCGCAGGCTGGGTGCCCCCCTTGCCCCGACCTCAGCTCGATGCGCTCCTGCGCCGCTGGCCCCCGCGCCTGCGGCCGCTCCTGCTCCCGCCAGAGCCGGTGCTGAGCCGATGCACCAACCTCGTGGCCTTCAGCCCCACGGAGCGCAAGCGCTGGCAGTCGCTGTGGGACCAGGCGCTGAGCGGCTAGCCCCAGAGCCGTCGCCGCGGGGCTGCCGCCAGGCGCCGATGGGTTTCAGCGAGCAGATCGGGGATGGGCAGCTGATGGGGGCAGCGGGGTAGGCAGTCTCCGCAGCGCTGGCAGGCATCGGCATTGATCTGCTCCCACCAGTGGCCGGCGCGGCCGATCAGGTTGTAGCGCTCTTCGGCGAAGGCCCGCATGCCATGGCCGATATCCAGGTTCCGCAGCCGCAGCAGGGCCGGAATCGGCACCTCCTTGGGGCAGGGCAGGCAGGCCCGGCACTGATGACAGGCCGAGTCCCCCAGCCGTGCAGCGCCGTTGCTCTCGATCCGTGCCAGGGCTGCGCGATGGGCGGGACTCAGCCATCGCCCGCCGCTTGGGGCCAAGGCGGAGGCGAGGGATAGGTCGCTGGCTTGGGCTGCCCCCAGGCTGAGGGTGGAGATGCCCTGATCAAGCAGGAAGCGATAGGCGAGCTCCAGGGGGTGGAAGGGGGCACAGTCTTCGATCAGCGGCGCTGGAGGGGCATAGAGCCGCCCGCCCTTGTCGGCCGGAGAAATGGCCAACACCCCGATGCCCCTCTGCAGGGCCGCCTGGGCGAGGGGGATGCGCTGCTGGTCAAACCAGTGCAGGTGGAGGCTGCAGAACTGAAACTGTTCGGAGGCCAGGGCCTCCTCGATCAGATCGTTCGACCCGTGGCTGGAGAAGCCCACCTGTTGCACCAGGCCTTCGGCCTGGGCCCACGCCAACAGGGCTGATCCCTCACCGCGCAGCGCCCACTCGAGGTGTTCGGATCGGTTGAGCCCATGCACCGCCAGGTTGTGAAGCTGCGGCAGTCCGAGGCGCTCGAGGACCTGCCGCAGTTGCTGCTGGCCCTCCTCCAGGCTCAGACCGGGCAGGAGTTTGCTGGTGATCACCAAATCAGCTGCCAGCTCCGGTTGCTGCTGGCGCAGATCTGTGAGGGCTAACCCCAGGAAGGATTCCGCCGGGCCGTAGGCCGGCGCCGTTTCGATGTGATTGATGCCGGCGGCCACAGCGGCCTGCAGCACTGATGCCATCTGGGCGGCACTGCCGGTGGCCCGCATCGTGCCGAGGCAGAAGGGGGAGACCGCTGGACCTCGCCCGAAGGAACGGCGCTCAGGCAGGGCTGTCCTCCTGGTCGTCACTGATGGCTTGGCTGTCGCTCTGGGCCTGGTCGATGTGCCGCACCAGTTCCGCCGGACTGATGCCGTCGAGGAAGCGGCGGAAGTCGGCGGCATCCTCCGCGTCGGCTTCGGCATCCACGGGAATCGAGGCATCGGAGACCACTTCCTCGAGCATCCAGATCCCGCTTTCGGTGCGCACCGCCAGGGCGATGGCATCGCTGGGCCGTGCGTCGAGTTCGTGCTCCTGGCCATCGGCACCGCTGAGCTTCAGGACTGCTCGAAAGGTGCTGTCTTCGATGGCATGAATGATGACCCGATCTAGTTGCAGACCCGCCACCAGGAGCAGTTCAGCCATCAGGTCATGGCTGAGGGGCCGCGCTGGAGCCTTCTCGCTCAGGCCAGCCATGATGTTCTGGGCCTGGGCTTGGTCGATCCAGATCGGCACCTGCCGCCGGCCCGATGGGTCTCGCAGCAGAACGATCGGGCTGCGGCTGGCTGCATCAAGGGCAATGCCGGCGACCCGCATTTCCACCATGGCTTGCCTGCCGTCCCTGCTGCCCGATTATGGCCAGGGTTGATCGAGCCACGGCATGTTCACTGGGCTGGTGCAGGCCATGGGGCAACTGCAACGCAGCAGTGGCGGCGTGCAGCTCCACATCCCTGCTGGATCAGGCTTGGATCCCGCCCAGCTGGCCTTAGGCGACAGCGTGGCGGTGGATGGGGTCTGCCTCACGGTCGCGGAGCGTTCCCCAGCTGGATTTCGTGCGGATGTCAGTGAGGAGACCCTCTCCCGCACCACCCTGGCGGCCAAAGCGGATCGACGGGCCTGGGTGAACCTGGAGCCTGCCCTGCGCCTGCAGGATCGCCTTGGCGGTCACCTGGTCAGCGGCCACGTGGATGGGCTGGGCACAGTGGTGGAGGTGGAGCAGCAATCGGCCTCCTGGCGTCTGGGTCTGCGCTGGCAGAGCCCAGCGTTCGGGCGCTACATCTGCGAGAAAGCGAGCGTGGCCGTTGATGGCATCAGCCTCACGGTGGCGGGCTGCGATACCGATGGCGCCGCGTTCTGGGTTGCTGTGATTCCCCACACCTGGGCGAACACCACCTTGCAGCGTTTGCAGAGCGGTGATGCCGTGAATCTGGAGGCTGATCTGCTGGCCAAATACACCGAGCGGCTGTTGGGGGCCGCGGGGCACGGTCAGTCAGGGGGAGCTCCCATCAGCGAGGCCTGGCTGCGGGAGCACGGCTGGAGCTGACAACCCCAGCTCCCATGCCTACGTTCCGGGGGTTCGTGTTCCCTTTGAACACTTCCATGGCTTTTGAGAATTCAGATCTCGATCTCAGCTCCCTGCGCAGCTTCACGATCGCGGAAGGCATCCTGCTGCTGGTGCTCGGGGTGTTGGCGCTGGTCTTCCCCGTGATCGCCTCCGCCTGGGTCACCGTGGTGGTGGCGCTTGCCTTCCTGGTGGGCGGGATCATCGGCTGGGTCAACAGCATCAACCGATCCCGGCGCCTCACCAAATGGCATTGCTTCTGGCGCCTGGTGGTCTCCACGCTGTTTGTGGTGACCGGTGCCTGGATTATTCAGCAGTTCACCCGCGGAGTGGGTGAAGCCGCCGTTCAGGTGGCGGCGCTGGCCTTCGCCGTTGGCATCGTCTTCCTGGTGGAGGGTGTTGTGGCCACGATCGTGGCGATCTCCCACCGCGAGATGGCCGGCTGGGGCTGGGGTCTGGCCAACGGGATTGTCACCTTGGTGCTTGGTCTGATCATCGTGACCATGCCGGGTTTGGCGCAGCTCACGGTGTTGGGCATTCTGGTGGGCATCAGCTTCCTGTTCAGCGGCATTGATCTGCTGGTGTTCAGCGCCGCCTTCCACGGCCCGGATGACAGAAGCCTGAGTTAATCCGCAGGAGCTCAATCGATCGGGCTGTTGCCTTCTCCTTCCATGGGCAGCAGCCAGATCGATCCGGTTTCCTTGTGGATTTCAATTTTGAATTCTTGCCCCGGCTCCAGACCCATGCGGCGGGTGTAGGCGTTGCCGATCAAAAGGTTGCCATTGCCATGCACGCGGGTGCGGAATTCAGCCTGGCGTCCTTTTGTGCCTCCCCCTCCCGATGAGGCCTGGCTTGGCAAGGTGTAGCCCTTGGCTTCCACGAGGGCGCGGTAGAAGCTTTTTTTGAGCAGCCGTCCACTCGGGCCCACATAGCCGCAGGCCCGGGCAATTTGATCTTCAGGCCGATTGCTCAACGAGCGAGCTTTGTCGAGCAGCGCCTTGCCTTCCAGCATCTCGGTTGGCTTGATGGTCTTCTCTTCGACGAACACCGTGGGCGATGAGAGCTTCTCCGCCGATTGTGCCGATTACTTCAGATCATTCGCAAGGGCAACTTGCAAGAACTGTGATCAGGTTCCCCTCAAAGCAGATAGAGGATCCCGTAGAGCACCACCCAGATGCCGTCCACAAAGTGCCAGTAGAGCTCAGCCGCTTCCAGGGGAAACAGGTTCTGGCTGCTGACACGGCCGCCTGATCGACACTGCCACCAGACGATCAGGATCATCAGCCCACCGAGGGTCACGTGCAATCCGTGGAAACCGGTGATGGCGTAGAAGGTGCTCGCAAAGAGGTTGTCGGTCAGCCCGAAGGGCAGGCTGAAATACTCGACCATCTGGCCGGCCAGGAAGGCGAACCCCAGTGCTGCGGTCACCAGCAACCAGCGACGTGCCAGAGGGCGGTTGTCCCGCTTCAGCGCCGAACCGGCTCGGTGGAAGGTGAAGCTGCTGACCAGGAGCAAGAGGGTGTTGATGGTGGGCAGCACCAGCTCCAGCTCATAGCTGGAGCCACTGGGCAGGGGGTTGACCGCCCGAAAGGTGAGATAGGCAGCAAAGAAGCCGGCAAAGGTCATGCCATCGGCCACCAGGAAGGTGGCCAGACCAAACATCCGGTGATCGGCGTGCGCTTCGTGCTGCTGCTCGCTGACGCTTGTGCTGGAGCTGGTGAGGGTGGTCATGGCGGAGCGGAAGCGTTAGGGGCGACGATCGGGATCACCAAGGCGCCACAGTTCTGATCCCGTGGCACCAGCGAGTGCAAGCTCTTCCGGCTGCATTCCGTAGCCATAGGGCTCATGCACCAAGGGGGCTTCCCCCTTCCAGTTCTCCACGGGAGGCGGTGAACTGGTGAGCCATTCGGGGGTCAGTGCTCTCCAGGGGTTGTCGCCAGCCAGCTCACCGCGGAAGGCGCTGATCACCACGTTCACCAGGAAGGGAAGGGTGCTGAGGGCCATCAAAAGGGCGCCCAAGCTGCTGAGCTGGTTCACCAGGGTGAATTGAGGGTCGTATTCAGCAACCCGCCGGGGCATGCCGTTGAGCCCCAGCCAGTGCTGGGGTGCGAAGCAGAGGTTGAAGCCGATGAAGGTCAACAGGAAATGGAGCTTCCCGAGGGGTTCATTCAGAAGCCGGCCGGTGACCTTCGGATACCAGTGATAGATGGAGGCGAAGATCACGAACACCGTGCCTCCGTAGACGATGTAGTGGAAGTGACCAACCACGAAGTAGGTGTCGTGCACGTGGATGTCGAAAGGCACCTGGGCTAAAGCCACCCCGGTGATGCCCCCGAATACGAAATTCACGATGAAGCCGCAGGAGAACAGCATCGCTGTGTTGAGGGCGATGCGTCCGCCCCACATGGTGGCGAGCCAGTTGAAGAACTTGATTCCAGTGGGAACAGCGATGAAAGAGGTGGCGATCGTGAAGAAGAGCCGCATCCAGGGAGGGGTGCCGCTGGTGAACATGTGGTGGGCCCACACGATGAGACCAAGAACCACAATCCCCATGATCGAATACACCATGGTGGTGTAACCGAAGAGTGGTTTGCGGCTGTGAACTGGCAGGATTTCGCTCACCAGGCCGAAGGCTGGCAGCACCATGATGTAAACCGCAGGGTGCGAATAAAACCAGAACAGGTGTTGATACACCACCGCGTTCCCGCCCAGGCTTGGATTGAAAAAGCCGGTGTGAGCAATGATGTCGAAGCTCAGCAACACCAGTGTTCCGGCAAGAACAGGAGTCGAGAGAACCACCAGGATGCTGGTGCCCAGCATTGCCCAGCAGTACATCGGCAGTTGCATCAGCTTGAGGCCGGGCCTGCGCAGCTTGAGAATCGTGGCGATGAAGTTGATACCACCGAAGATCGAGCTGCCCCCCAGCAACAGCACGCTCAGGATCCAGATGATCTGCCCGGTGGCCGGAGTGGTGATGCTCAGCGGGGGATAGGCCGTCCAGCCCGACTGTGCGGCGCTGGCGATGAAATAACTGCTGATCAGAAGCAGGCCGGCGGGGGGGATCAGCCAGAAGGCCACCGCGTTAAGCCTCGGGAAGGCCATGTCCCGCGCTCCCACATAGAAGGGGATCAGGTAATTGCCAAATCCTCCGTTCACAACTGGAACAATCCAGAGGAAGATCATCACCGTGCCGTGCAGGGTGAGCACTTCGTTGTAGGTCTCGCGCGGCAGGAAATCGGAAATTGGCGTTAGCAGTTCTGTTCGGATTGCTCCGGCAAGGGCTCCCCCGATCAGATAGAAGATGAAGCCACAGATCAGATACTGCAATCCGATCACTTTGTGGTCGGTGCTGAAACTCAGGTAGCGAAGCCAGCCCTGCGGCTGCAGGGAGACCGAGTGCTGGGTTTCAGGAGTCAGGCTGATCGTCATGACTGCACCGGGGTGACGTTGTTGGCGGAGGCAATGGGACTGTTCTGGTTGACCCAGGCCTGGAAGGTCTCCGGCTCATCAACGATCACCGTGGAGCGCATGCCGCCGTGATACGGACCGCAGAGCTCAGCACACACGATGGGGTAGCGACCAGGGCGCGTTGCCGTGAAGCTCAGCAGGGTGGGCTGCCCGGGAATGACGTCCTGCTTAAGGCGGAATTGCGGAACCCAGAAGGCATGGATCACATCATTGGCCTGCATGCGCAGAGCAATCGGTTGCCCTGCTGGAACATGCAGTTCACCACTGGTGATCTCAGCGTTGGGGTAGTGGAAGATGAAGGCGAACTGCATCGCCGTCACATCCACGCTCAGTGGAGTGATGCCGCTCTCCTCATCGAGGCTCACAGGACTGATCCCAGCCCAGGTGCGCTCCTCATGGGCCATGCCATGCATGCTGTGATCGTTGAGGGGTGCCATTCCCCCCATGCGGTCATAGATGTCGTAGCTATAGATCCCAACAAACAGCACGACGACCGCTGGGATCGCCGTCCAGAGGATCTCGAGGGGAAGATTTCCTTCGATCGCTTCGCCATCGCTCTGATCTCCGGGCCGCCTCCGGAAACGGACCAGGCTGTAGGCGATCAGACCAACGATCCCAACAAACAGGATCGTGCCGATGCTGAACAAAACCTTGAACAGCTCGTCATAGACGGGTGCATTAGCGCTGGCATCAACGGGCAGCACATTGACGTTCTGACCGACCCAGAGGCCAGCGAGCACCAGCACCATGCCCGTGATCAGGGTGAGGATTGCGGCTGGAATCCGCATGGTCCTTGTAGCGATCGGATTCAGCCTATGGATGGCAGCCCTAGAGCGCGCTCTTTTTGGTGCTTTGCAGCAATCGCCAGAGTTCCGGTGAGGGAATCCTCACGGGATCGTCACTGATGGTGTCGCTTTCGCCCGGGATGGATGCTGTCTCAGTGCAGCTTGGGCGACGTCGTTAAGTTGACGCCAACCGCAACAGCTACTGCTCTGTGGTGTTAACTGCCTCTCTTGAATCCAGCCGGAACCGTCGCGAAGGCCTTGCCGCCTTCACCGCCCATCTGCTGGTGGCCTTGATCGCCCTGGTGGTGGTTGGTGGGGCGACACGGGTGATGGAGGCAGGGCTGGCCTGCCCGGATTGGCCCCTTTGCTACGGCTCATTTCTGCCCGGCCGGCAGATGAATCTCCAGGTCTTCCTGGAGTGGTTCCACCGCCTGGATGCCTTTGTGGTGGGCATGGGCTTGCTGGTGCTGACCGGCGTCAGTTGGTTGTGGCGCCAGCAGCTTCCCCGCTGGTTCCCCCCGGTGGCCACGCTGGCCCTTGCTTTGGTGGCCGTCCAGGCGGGTTTGGGTGCACTCACCGTGACTCTGTTGTTGCCATTTCCTGTGGTGACGGCGCATCTGCTCACGGCCCTGCTGCTGGTGGCCCTGCTCAGTGGCTCCACCCAGGCCCTCTGGCTGCCCCCTCAGCAACGGCAATCTTCTGGTGTGTGGCCCTGGTTGGCAGGTGCCGCGGCGCTGCTGGTGCTGGCCCAGTGCCTGCTCGGTGGCTTGATGGCGACGCAGTGGGCTGCTGGCAGCTGCCTGGGCAATGGCGATGGCTGTGAGTGGTTGCGGCTGCATCGCCTCGGTGCCCGTGCGGTGGGCCTGATCGTGTTGCTGCTGGCTGGCGTGTGGAGCTGGAGGCGACCCTCCGACCGTTGGCTCGCCCTGGCTTCAGCCCTGATGGTGCTGTCGCAGATCGCCCTGGGGGTTCTCAGTCTCCGCCTGAGCCTCGCCGTTCCCGCCGTCACCATCGCCCATCAGCTGGGGGCTGCTCTGTTGGTGGCTTTGCTGTCTGCCCTTGTTGTCCGTAGTGGGCCGGAGCTGATCCATGGCTAATGCCCAATCCCTCACCCGCGAGCAGGTGGTGCCCTCCCGGGCCAAGATCGCTCTGCCGCCTTGGCTGGAGATCGCCAAGCCGCGCCTGATCCCTCTGTTGCTGGCCACCACATTGGGCGGCATGGCGATGTCTGAGGGTTGGCCCCTTCCCCCCTTGCGTCTCGCCTGCACGCTGGGTGGTGGAGCCTTGGCGGCGGCCGCCGCTGGGGTGCTGAATTGCCTCTGGGAGCAGGAGCTCGATGGCCGGATGCAGCGCACCAGTGCCCGTGCCTTGCCCTCCGGACGACTCTCGATCGGCACGGCCTTCTCGATTGCTGTTGCCCTAACGCTCTGCGCCGCCTCCCTGTTGGTGGGAGGGGTCAATTGCTTGGCGGCGAGCCTCTCGCTCTTGGGACTGTGCAGTTACGTGCTGCTCTACACGGTGGTGCTCAAGCCCCGGACACCCCAGAACATCGTGATCGGTGGGGTGGCCGGAGCCATCCCGCCCCTGGTGGGAGCCGCGGCGGCGACCGGGCACCTCGGCCTTGGAAGCTGGTGGCTGTTCGCCCTGGTGATGCTCTGGACTCCGGCCCATTTCTGGGCGTTGGCCCTCCTGCTGAAGGACGACTACCGCTCCGTAGGTATTCCCATGCTTCCCGTGGTCAAGGGGAACAACGCCACTGCCCGTGCCATCAGTGTCTATGCCTTAGCCACGGTGGCCTTGAGCCTGTTTGGGGTTTGGGCGCTGCCGGGAGGTGGCCTGCTTTACGGCCTTCTGTTGCTGCCGTTCAACGCACGCCTGCTGCAGATGAGTTGGAACCTGCTGCAGGATCCTGATGACATTCAGCGGGCCAAAGGGCTGTTCCGCTGGTCGATCCTTTATCTCTTCGGCATCTGCCTGCTGCTCCTGGTAGCGCGCCTTCCTGCCGGTGAGCAGTTCAGCCAGCAGACCCTTGATCTGCTGGCCATGGTCGGGTCCGGCAGGTCAGGCTTCACCCTGGCGCCTGATCTGGTGGGTTGACCTTTCTAGAGTCATCTCTTCATGTGGCTGAGCGGGGTCTGAGGCGGTGACCAAGGCGGCAACCCATCCGGTGCTCGAACTGGAGAACGTCTGCAAGCGCTTCGGCAAAGGTGAGAAGGCTGTTGAGGCTCTACAGGGGCTGAGCCTGCAGGTGCCCCGCGGATCCTTGTTCGGGCTGCTAGGGCCCAACGGGGCTGGCAAAACCACCACCTTGCGAATCCTCGCCACCCTGCTGGCCCCCTGCAGTGGCACGGTGCGGGTGGCGGGAGTTGATGCTCTGCAGGACCCACGTCAGGTGCGGGAGCGCCTGGGCTATGTGGCCCAGGAGGTTGCCCTCGACAAGATCCTCAGCGGGCGGGAGCTGCTGCAGCTTCAAGGTGACCTGTATCACCTGCAACGCAGCCAGCGCGACCAGCGCATCACTGAGTTGATCGACCTGCTGGCCATGGGCGATTGGATCGACCGTCGCAGTGGCACCTATTCCGGCGGCATGCGCCGGCGCCTTGACCTGGCCTGCGGGCTGCTGCATCGCCCGGAGGTGCTGGTGCTCGATGAGCCCACGGTTGGCCTCGATATCGAAAGCCGCTCGGCGATTTGGGCGGTACTGCGTCAGTTGCGCGACCAGGGCACCACGGTGCTGCTCAGCAGTCACTACCTCGAAGAGGTGGATGCCCTGGCCGATCAGTTGGCGATTATCGAAGGGGGCCGCGTGATTGCTGCCGGGCAGCCTTCCGAACTCAAGGCGGCCCTCGGGGGGGATCGGGTGACCCTGCGGGTGCGCGAATTCAGTGACGAGCCCGAAGCCCTGCGCGTGCAGCAACTGGTTCAGAGCTGCCCAGGGGTGCGTCAGGTCGTGGTCAATCGCGCCCAGGGTTACTCCCTCAATCTGGTGGTCGAACACGACGGCGTGGTGGAGCAGTTGCGGCGCCAGCTCGCGGAGGCTGCACTGCCTGTTTTCGCTCTCGCCCAAAGCAGGCCCAGCCTCGATGATGTGTACCTTCAGGCCACTGGACGCACCTTGATGGATGCCGAGCTCGCCGTGGCCGGGAGCCGCGATCCCAAGGCCGAGCGCAAGCAGTCCATGCGCTGACCGTTTTGTTTGATCCTTTCTTGTTCTGCATCCGATGACCAGCGCCACCCCCTCTCTGCTGAGCCCCGAGGCCGCTGGGCCGGCTCAGCGCTCCGCCCTGGCTGACCTCACCCAGGAGACCCTCGCCCTCACCAGGCGTCTGTTCCTTCAGCTGGCGCGCAGGCCATCCACCCTCGTGGCCGGGGTTCTGCAACCGCTGATTTGGTTGATTTTGTTCGGGGCTCTATTTGCCAATGCACCTGAAGGTCTGCTGCCTGAAGGCATGAGCTATGGCCGATTTCTCGGTGCGGGGGTGATCGTGTTCACCGCCTTCAGTGCGGCCCTCAATGCCGGTTTGCCGGTGATGTTTGATCGGGAGTTCGGTTTTCTGAATCGCTTGCTGGTGGCACCTCTGCGCTCCCGCAGTTCGATCGTGCTGGCGTCGGTGCTTTACATCACAGCCCTCAGCCTGGTTCAGAGCGTGGCGATCATGGCCACCGCCTGGGGGCTGGGCTACGGCTGGCCGGGGGGAGCCGGATTGCTGTTGGTGCTGGTCACCCTTCTCCTGCTGGTGTTTGCGGTGACGGGTCTCAGCCTGGGTCTGGCCTTCGCCCTGCCGGGCCACATCGAATTGATTGCGGTGATCTTCGTGGCGAATTTGCCGCTGCTGTTTGCGAGCACCGCCTTGGCCCCGTTGTCATTCATGCCGGCCTGGTTGGGCTGGCTAGCGGCCCTGAATCCCCTTACCTTCGCGATTGAACCGATTCGTGCTGCCTACGCCGGTCACTTCTCCCTGTCCGCGGTGGTGTTGGAGGCTCCCTACGGTGCCGTCAGCTCTGCCGGTTGCCTCGGGGTTCTGGCTGCTTTGGCCCTCGGGTTGTTTCTGCTGATCCGCCCATTGCTGGATCGCAAGCTCGCCTGATTGTTCGACATCTCATCTGTGGCTCAGCGACCTCCCGCTCCTCTGTCTCCCCAGGCCCGCCGTCAGGCCCAGCAGCAGGCGCTCCAAGCCACTCTCGCTCGCCGCGATCAAGCCGGTTTCACGGCACTCCTGGCGCAGTGGGCTCATCGCCACGGCGTCTCCAGCCTTCAACCGCTTCTGCTGGAACTCGGCGGTGGTGATCCCGAGGGGATGCTCTGGTGGAACGCCCTTCAGGAGGACGCTCAGCCCAACCCTGCTCCTCCCCCTGCTCCGGTTCTGTCAGTGCAGCCCGAGCCGGTGCTTCGGGAGCTCCCCAAGGTCACCCCGTTGTCACGCCCTGCTCCTGCCCCCAGTCATCCCGCTCTGGCGCAACTGCGCAGTTGGCTTCCTGATCAGGAGGCAACCCGTGCTGCCTGAGCGCCAGAGGCTGCAGTCGGGATTGATCGTGTCGGTTCAGGCGCCGGAGGGCTCTCCGATGCGCAATCCCGATGTCATTGCGGCGATGGCGGAAGCCAGCTTGAACAACGGCGCCGTGGGAGTGCGCCTGGAGAGTCCTGAACACATCGGTGCCGTGCGCCGCCGCTGCCCTGAGGCGTTGATCGTGGGGTTGTGGAAACGCACGTTTCCCGAAAGTTCGGTGTACATCACCCCGAGCTGGTCAGAGATCCAGGCGGTCTGGGCCGCCGGCGCCGATGTAATCGCCCTGGATGCCACGGACCGCGCACGCCCTGGGGATGAGGAGCTTGCTGATCTGATCGCTCGCGCCCGCGCTGACCTCGGGGCCGTGTTGATGGCGGATGTGGACAGCCTGGCGAATGGGCTCCGGGCCGCTGCCCTGGGTTGCCATTGGGTTGGCACCACGCTCTATGGCTACACCGAAGCCACGGCGGAAACCAAGCCTCCGGCGTGGTCTTTGTTGGCACCGCTGCGCGCCCAGCTCCCTGCTGAGGTGATGCTGGTGTGTGAAGGGGGTATTGCGACAGCTGAGCAAGCCCGCCGAGCCCTCTCGGAAGGTGCTGATGCTGTGGTGGTGGGAACGGCGATTACCGGGGTGGATCTGCAGGTCGCTAGCTACCTGCGTGCATTGTCTTCATAGGTTCTGGAAACCTTTCTGAAGCGAAGCAGCTGGAGGGGCCCCTCAAAGCACACTGAAGGTGTCTCAGTGGTCTCACCGGAGGTGTGCCATGGCCTCCCACAAGGTCGTTCCTATTTTTTCGCTGGTCGTGGGTGGCCTGTTGCTGACCACTCCCATGGCGGGATTCCCGATGGCTGATCTTGAAGCGCTGAACAGGGAGTTGGGCCGCCTCTGCAGCAGCCCTCCCCCTGAAGCGCTATCGGTCTGCCGGATTCATGCCCGATTGATTCGGGCGATGTGACCGAGGCGATGTGACCGAGGCGATGGGCTGGGATCACATCATCCCGGGCATGCCCATTCCACCCATACCGCCCATACCGCCCATTCCACCCATGCCGCCCATGTCACCACCGGGAGCGGGGGGTGCGGGGGGCTCAGGTTTATCGGCAATCACCGCTTCGGTGGTCAGCAGCAGTGAGGCGATGGAGACCGCGTCTTGAAGGGCGAGGCGCACCACCTTGGCGGCATCGAGGATCCCGGCGGTGAGCAGGTTTTCGTAGGCGCCGGTGGCGGCGTTGAACCCCTGGCCGCTGCTGCGGACCTGGTCAGCCACCACGTTGGAGTCGTAGCCGGCGTTCGCCGCGATCTGATGCAGGGGAGCAGACAGGGCCCGCTGCACGATTTCCACACCGGTGCGTTCGTCACCGCTCAGTTCTGCGGCCAGGCCGTTCAGGCCCTCGGCCAGTTGCACCAGGGAGCTGCCGCCACCGGCCACGATCCCTTCTTCCACCGCTGCGCGGGTGGCGTTGAGGGCGTCTTCAATGCGGAGCTTGCGGTTGCGCAGCTCGGTTTCGGTGGGTGCGCCCACCTTGATCACGGCCACGCCGCCGGCCAGTTTGGCGATGCGCTCGCTGAGTTTCTCGCGGTCGTAGTCGGAGTCGGTGTTGTCGAGTTCCCGCTTGATCGCTGAGATCCGGTCGCGAACGGCCGCCTGATGCTCGCCGCTGGCGACGATCGTGGTGTCGTCCTTGCTGATGGTGATGCGGCGGACACTACCGAGATCCTCAAGCCCCACCTTGTCGAGGGTCATGGCCCGGTCTTCGCTCACCAGGTTGGCGCCGGTGAGGATGGCGATGTCCTGCAGCATGGCCTTGCGGCGATCGCCAAAGCCAGGGGCTCGGACGGCGGCCACCTGCAGCACGCCGCGGTTCTTGTTCACCACCAGGGTGGCGAGCGCTTCTCCGTCGACTTCCTCCGCCAGGATCACCAGAGGCCGACCCACCTTGGAGACCGCCTCAAGCACAGGCACCAGATCGTTGATCGCGCTGATCTTGCGATCCGTGATCAGCAGAAGGGCGTTGTCGAATTCACAGACACGACGATCGCCATCGGTCACAAAATAGGGAGAGCTGTAGCCACGGTCGAAGGCCATGCCTTCGGTGATTTCGAGCTCGGTAGCGAGGCTCTTGCTCTCTTCAACCGTAATCACGCCATCGGCACTCACCTTCTCCATGGCGTCGCTCACCATGCGACCCACTTCCTCATCGCCACCGGAGCTCACCGTGGCTACCTGACGGATGGCGTCTCCAGCCACGGGGGTGGCACGATCGGCAATGCCTTGCACCACCTGAGCGACGGCCTTGTCCATCCCCCGGCGCAGGTTGACCGGGCTGGCACCGGCGGCCACGTTGCGCAGGCCTTCGCGGGTCATGGCCTGGGCCAGAACGGTGGCGGTGGTGGTGCCGTCGCCGGCCTTGTCCTTGGTTTTGGTGGCGACCTGCAGCAGCAGCTTGGCGCCCAGATTTTCGAACGGATCCTCCAGTTCGATTTCGCGGGCGATGGTGACGCCGTCGTTCACGACATCGGGGGCACCGAACTTCTTCTCGAGGACCACGTTGCGGCCCTTGGGACCGATGGTCACCTTCACCGCATCGGCGAGGGCGTTGACGCCACGCTCAAGGGCGGCGCGGGATTCATCGGAGAAGGAGAGCAGCTTGGCCATCTCGGGGGGCTGATCGCGCTGGAGTGGCTACAGGCTCCCATGACGGGGTGACCGCTGGCTTGTGGGGAAAGCCGAATGATTCGAACGCTCTCAGCAGCTGCAGCAGGCTGCAGCCGATAGGGTTCGACCCATGCAGGACAGCATCAGCGACACCCTGGTGGACAGCTTCGCCGGACCGCTCACCGAGGCCCTTGCCGATCCAGGGGCCGGCAGCAATGTGATGGCCTTTCTTCTGGTGGCTGGCCTTGGGCTGGGGATGGCGTTGATCTATGTGCCGCTGCGCCTGTTTCTCACCATGACGGAGCGCAGCCGCCGGTTGAAGTTGCTTCAGCGGATCCGCCGGCTGCGGGAGGAATTGGCTCAGCCGCTGCAGAGCTAGCGCATCACCATGCCGCCATCCACCTGCAGCACCTGCCCGGTCATGTAGGCCGCGGCGGGGTCTCCCGCCAGGAAGCGCACGGCGCTGGCCACTTCAGAGGGTTGCCCCATGCGCCCCAAGGGGATGGCCTTGAGGATCGGCTCCTTGTCGAGTTCTGCGGTCATGTCGCTCTCGATGAAGCCGGGGGCCACGGCGTTCACGGTGACACCGCGGCTGGCGAATTCGGCGGCACTGCTGCGGGTGAGGCCGATCACGCCCGCCTTGGCGGCGCTGTAGTTGGCCTGGCCAGGGTTGCCCATCAGGCCCACCACTGAGGTGATGTTGATGATCCGGCCGCTGCGGGCCTTGAGCATCGAGCGGCTGACGGCCCGGGTGCAGAGAAACACCCCGGTGAGGTTGAGGTCGATCACGCTCTGCCAGTCCGCGCTCTTCATGCGCATCAGCAGGCCGTCGCGGGTGATGCCGGCGTTGTTCACCAGCACGTCCAGGCGCCCTTCCTTCTCCAGCACTGCCTTCACCAGGCCTTCCACCTGTTCCTCATTGGCCACGTTGGCCTGCTGAGCCCAGGCTTGTCCGCCCGCCGCGCTGATCTCGGCCACCACCGCCTCGGCGGCGGCGGGGGAGCTGGCGTAATTCACCACCACCGTTGCACCTGCTGCGGCGAGCTCCTTGGCGATCGCTGCGCCGATGCCGCGACTGGCTCCCGTGACCAGAGCTACCTGACCGGTCAGGGGGGTGGCTTCAGCCATGGAAGGTGCAGTGAGTTCGCAGCAGGCTAAGAGGGCATGCTTTCGACCCCGGCCAGGGCGCTGCCCAGCAGTTCTCCAAAGCGTTGCAGCTGCCGCTTGCTCCCCATCACCACCAGCAACTGGCCTGGAGCCAGTCGGATGTCTCCCCCGGGATTGGCGATCAGAGACTCAACCGTTCCAGTGCTGAGCTGGCTGGAGGCGGGGTTGCGAATCGCCAGCACCAGGGCGCCGCTGCGGCGGCCCAGCTGGAGTTCCGAGAGGCTGGCTCCGTTGAGATCACCGAGCCTGTCGGGGTGCTCACTCAGCAGAAACTCCTCCACCTCGCAGTCGCTGCCAGCCAGTAGCTCCATGAAGGTGACCGCCAGAGGGCGCAGGGCTGTCGCTGCCATCGCCCGGCCCCCGGCCACGTAGGGACTGACCACCTGATCCGCACCGGCAAGGCGCAACTTGCCCTCCGCTTCTTCGCTGTCGGCCCGGGCGATCAGGCGAGCGCTTGGGGCCAGGCCGCGGGCGCTGAGGATTACATAGAGGTTGGCTGCATTGCTAGGCAGGGCAGCCACCAGGGCTCTGCAGCGATGAATGCCGGCTTCCTCGAGGGTTTCATCGAGGGTCGCATCGCCCTGCAGCACGGTGAGACCGCGCTGCTGCGCTTCATCGATTCGGCCCGGGTCGTTTTCGACCACCAGCAATTGAATGTTCTCTCCGCAGAGCTGCTCGGCAATTTCCCGTCCGATTCGGCCGTAGCCGCAGAGGATCACGTGCTGATTCATCGAACGCTGCAGCTGCTGGCGGTACCGCCGCTCGCGAAGGCGGCGGAAATAACCGGAATTCGTTAATTCCAGCAGTTTCTGCAGCGTTTGCTGCACGACCACCAGCCCGCCCACCAGCAGCAGGGCGGTGACGATGCGACCACCGGTATGCACCAGAGACGTGTGCTCGTCACTGAAGCCAAGGGTGCTGAGGGTGATCAGCACCATCCAGTAGCAATCTCCCCAGTCCCAGCCTTCGGTGAGCCGATAGCCCACCGCCCCGGCGTTTACCACCAGAGCCAGAGCCAGCACCGGCCCTGCCCAGGGCAACTGATCCAGCAGGCGGCGCAGCGGAGCCAGAGGACCCCGATATCTGGAGCGGAAGCGGCCTCGGCTGCGGCGTGTGCTCATCCCAGGCCAAGGGCCTGCAAGACCGCACTGGGCTCCAGGTTGTGCAGAGCCCCTGATTGTCCCACCGCCTTCACGCCATCGCGCTCGGGCAGGGCACCGGCGTCGGCGCCGATCGCCACCAGAGGCATGCCATTGAAGAGAGCGAGAGCGTTGCTGATCGGATCGCTGCTCAACACCACATCGCAGTTCGCCATCTGGGAGGCGCGCTCCAGCAGGGTTCCCGCGCTGGCCTCCACCACCCGTAGATCGTTCAGCTTGGAGCGAATGGCAGCGGGCAAGGCCTGCCAACGATCAGCCGGCCAGTCCTGGGCACCACCGGAGGGACACAGCAGTAGGGCCGGACCCTGGCCGCTGGGCATCGCCGCCGCAGCTTTGTCGAGGGACGCCTTCGGCAGGGAGAGGCGGAACTGTGTGGCATCAAGCTCGATGCCAAGGGGGCGCAGAAAGGCGTCCATGGTCTGGGGCCCCCAGCCGTGGCCCGCTATCACGGTGCTGGTGGCGGAGAAGCCGCCTGCGGCAACGCGGTTGGGGATGTGGCTCATCGAGAGCATCAGGTCCACCTGACGCCCCTGGGCCAGGTTGATGCAGGCCTGAAAATCTGGTTCGCGCACGTTGCCGAGCAGGTTGGCCCAATCCGCCAGGCTCGGGCCGTCGTCAAAGGCAAAGGGGATCACCTTCTCCAGGGCCGGAAGCAGACTCCAGGCCGCGGCGGCCTTGGGGTCGCAGGCCACCTGCACCTGGGCTTTGAGTGCTTCTGCCACCTTGGCTGCTGCAGGCAGAACCTCCAATTGCGCAGACAGGCCCCCGGGAACCAAAAACAGAACGCGCATGGCTGCCGGTGGCGGTAGGCGGATCGCAGGCTGATTGTATGTAGGTCTGATTACTCAGCTTTTCAGGAGCCGCGGATGCATTTGCTGATTGCCTGCGCCGGCAGCGGTCGCCGCATGGGCGCTGAGCGCAACAAGTTGCTCCTGGAGGTGTGTGGGCGTCCGGTCTTGGCCTGGACCCTCGATGCGGCACTGGCCTCCACCAGCATCCGCTGGATCGGCATCGTCGGGCAGGCGGTAGATCGTGCCGACATCGAGCAGCTGGTGTCTGCCGCCAAAGCCCATCTGCCAGTGGTCTGGATTCAGGGCGGTGACACCCGCCAGGATTCCGTGAGCAATGGTCTGGCGGCTCTTCCGGAGGGGGCGACCTCGGTGTTGATCCATGACGGGGCCCGCTGCCTGGTGGATCCAGAGCTTCTGGATCGCTGCGCAACAGCTGTGGCGGCCGGTGATGCCGTGATCGCGGCGGCACCGGTGACCGACACGATCAAACGGGTGGATGCCGAGGGCGTGATTCAAGACACCCCTGATCGCTCGGTGCTCTGGGGTGCCCAGACGCCCCAGGGCTTTTCGGTGGAGCGCCTGCGGCAGGCCCACGACCAGGCCCGCGCCGAAGGCTGGAGTGTCACCGATGACGCCTCTCTGTTTGAGCGCCTTGGCTGGCCGGTGAAGGTGATGGCGTCATCCCCCTCCAACATCAAGATCACAACCCCCTTTGATCTCACCATCGCCGAGGCGGTGTTGGCGGGCCGCTAGAGCAGTTCCAGCGTTCCGCTGCTCCCATCGAGCCGGGCCCTGCGGCCCATCGGCAGAGCGGCATTGCCGCAGTCATGGCCGAAGGGAAGCTCGCCCACTACGGGGATGCCCAGGTCGGCGGTTCGCTCCCGCAGCACCTGCTCCAGGCTGAAGCGTGAGGCGGCGGCGTCAGCCTCCTGCTCCATCTCTTCTTCTGTCTCGTCGCAATCCTTGAAGCTGCCGAAGCCGATTCCGCCCAACCGTTGCAGGGCTCCGCAGAGGCGCCAGTGGGTGAGCATCCGATCGATCCGGTAGGGAGCTTCGCCCACGTCTTCCAGCAGCAGGATCGCCCCCTCGAGCTCCGGCAGATGGGGGGTGCCCAGCAGATGGGTGGCCACGGTGAGATTGCCCGCCAGCAGGCGTCCCTCTGCCTGGCCGCGGCTCCAGCCCCTGCCCTGAATCGGCGCGAGGGCTGATCCGAACAGCAGGGCCTTCAATCGCTCCTGACTCCAGCTCGGCTCAGCCGCCAGGGTGGTCAGCATCGGTCCGTGGATACCCCCTGGGATCCCGGCGGCCTCCCGGGCCCAGAGCAGAGATGTCACATCTGAGAAGCCCAGAAGCCAGTGGGGGGCCAATGGAGGCGTCAATGTTCTGGGCCGCTCCAGCAAGCGGGCTGATCCCCAGCCGCCCCTCAGGCAGGCCAGCAGGGGCGCCTTCGCTTCAAGGTCGCTTGAGCGCTCGGCATCGGAGCCGGCGTAATACCCCCAGCTGCGCAGCGGTTGGGGGTGCTCGCTCACCTCGAGTCCCCAGCTCTCCACAACGGCGATGCCTTCTGAGAGACGCGTGAGCGCCTCGGCCTGCAGGGCAGAACTGGCCGCCACCAGCTGCACGCGATCTCCGGCTTTCAGCGGGCTGGGCCAGGTCTGGGTGGTCATGGCAGCGCGGCCCAGCTGCGTCCAATCACCAGGGCCAGCAAGAGCAGGGAGCCCAGCAGCACCTGATGGCGGAAGTGCAGGCCATAGCTGGATCGAGGCAGGTCGGGGCAGCGCAGCTGCAGGCTTTCACGGATCTCTCCGGTGACCACCAGGGCCCACAGAACCCAGAACACCGGGCTTACCCCCTGAAGGGCGGCGCTCAGGCCCAACAACAGCAAGCTGCCGGCGTAACAGAGGCCGACCGCCAGCGGTGCCTTGGCTCCCAGGCTGAGGGCGCTGCTGTTGACCCCGACGCGTCGATCGTCATCGCGATCGGACATGGCATAAACCGTGTCGAATCCAAAGGTCCACAGCAGGGTGGCCAGCCAGGTGCACAGCAGAGGCCAGCCCCCGCTCAGTGAACCGCTGGCCGCCGCCCAGGGGATCAACACCGCAAAGCCCCAGCAGAGGGCGAGTACGGCTTGGGGGTAAGGGAACCAGCGCTTGGCGGAGGGATAGAGCAGCACCGGAGGTAGCGCCGCGATCGACAGCAATAGAGAGAGGTTGCGGCCAGCGGCCGGGAGACCCCAGATCACAACAGCCAGGGCCAGCAGCAGGCAGAGCAGCAGCAGAACGCCGGCGCCCATCACGCCGATCTGCCCGCTGGCCAGGGGGCGTTGCCTGGTGCGCTCCACCTGGGGATCGATGCGGCGATCCCAGAGGTCATTTGCCACGCAGCCAGCTCCGCTGACAGACAGGCCCCCCAACACGATGGATCCCACCAGTGCGGCGGAGGGTGGTCCCTGGGGCAGCAGCCACAGGCTCCAACCGGCGGGGATTAACAGGATCAGTCGGCCGCTTGGTTTGTCCCAACGCAGAAGCCCAACCCAGGCCCGCAGGAACGCCATCAGTTCAGATGCAGCGGCCAAGATGCTGATCACACGGCGGGGGCACCCTAGGTCTGTCGAGCAGGTCTGGAGCAATGCGAAAGTGGCTGCGCGCCTGAAGACCGGCCTGTGAGTGATGCTCCCAGCGGCACGATCCGCCCGGTCGCGGGCATCGATATCGGCACCAATTCGATCCATTTGCTGATCGCGGCGGTCGATCCCGAGCTGCGCAGCTTCTCGGTGCTGCTCACGGAAAAATCCACTACGCGTCTCGGCGATCGCGATCCCCAGAGTGGTGACCTCACGCCCGAGGCGATTGAGCGGGCCTTCACCACCCTCCGCCACTGCTGCGAGTTGGCGGCTAGCCATGGGGTAGCTCTTGGAGATGTGGTGACCGCCGCCACCAGTGCGGTGCGGGAAGCTCCGAACGGCCGAGAGTTTCTCCAATCCATCCAGGAACAGCTGGGGTTGGATGTGGATCTGGTGAGCGGCCCTGAGGAGGCCCGCCTGATCTACCTCGGCGTTCTCTCCGGGATGGCGTTTGGGGATCAGCCCCACGTGATCGTGGATATCGGAGGCGGTTCCACCGAGCTCGTGCTGGCCGATGCCTCCGATGCGCGCGCCCTCACCAGCACCAGGATTGGGGCGGTGCGGCTTCAGCGTGATTTCGTTCGCGAGGAACCCATCCCTGCCAAACGGGTGGCCTTTCTACGGGCCTTTATCCAGGGCTCCCTGGAGCCGGCGGTGCTGAAGGTGCGTCAACGTCTCAACCCCGGCGAAAAGCCTGTGTTGGTGGCCACCAGTGGCACCGCCATGGCGGTGGCGGCGATGGTGGCCCAGGAGGAGCCCAGGCCGCCCCTGCGGATGCAGGGCTATCGGGTGAGCCGCGACAAGTTGGATCAGCTGGTGACCCGTCTCCTGGCGATGACCCCTGAAGAACGGCGCGGGATGCCCGGCCTCAATGAGCGGCGGGCCGAAATCATCGTTCCAGGGGCCCTGATCCTGCAGGCCGCGATGAGCATGCTTGGGGCAGACGAGCTGGTGATCAGCGAACGGGCCCTGCGCGAAGGGCTGATCGTGGATTGGATGCTGCGCAACGATCTGATCGTTGATCGCTTCAACTTTCAGAGCAGCATTCGTCAGCGCACGGTGTTGCATCAGGCCCAGCGCTACGGAGTGGATCTGTCGCGGTCAGAGCGGGTGGCGAGCCTGGCCCTCAGCCTCTATGCCCAGAGCCACGGACTGCTGCATCACGACGATGGTCAGGGGCGCCAGCTGCTCTGGGCAGCCGCGATGTTGCACAGCTGCGGGCAGCACATCAATGTCGGGGCTTATCACAAACACAGCTGGTATCTGATTCGCCACGGCGAGCTGCTCGGCTACTCCGATAGCGAGCACCTGATGGTGGCGGCCATTGCTCGCTACCACCGCCGCTCGCTGCCGAAGAAGCGCCATGAGTCATGGCAGCTCCTCGACGGCCGGGAGCAACGGCGCACCGTGGCGGCCATGGCGTTGTTGTTGCGTCTGGCGGTCGCGGTGGATCGGCGCCCTCAGACCGTGCTGGCGGGCCTCACCTTGCAACGCGAAGGAGACAGTGGCGTGTGCATCACCCTGCAGCCAGCGGCTGCGGGGCTGGACCTCAGCTTGGAGCGCTGGAGTTTGCAGTCCTGCGAAGCCTCTGTCGAGGAAGCGCTGGGTCTACGACTGAAGGTGGCTTGACACAGCCGATCCAAGGTTTCGGTTGTTCTTCCAGGAAGAATTGACTGCCTCGATGACAGCAATGTCTCTTCAATCGATGGGCGATACTGGATTCGAACCAGTGACCCCTTCCGTGTGAAGGAAGTGCGCTACCGCTGTGCTAATCGCCCTTGTGCGCTGATTGCTCGCGCTCAGCGACTTTAGAACATCACCCGCACCGGCCTCAGTCGATGCCCCCGCGGAACAGGTGGTTGTGACTGGCTGAATAGAGCTTGGAGCGGGGCTCCCCAGGTGCGGCCAGGGCAGGGCTCACCAGATAGAGAGTCGTGCGGATCAAGTCTCGCTCCTGGCTGACGCGGGCGATGTCCTTGAGGGGGACCACACACAGCCATTGATCTGGCCAGCTCACTCGGTAACCGATCGCCACGGGCGTCTCGGCGGGGTAGTGCTTCAGCAGCGCCTCCTGCACCTCCTCCACATGCCTGGCGCTGAGGTAAAGGCACAGCGAGGCCTGGAGCGCGGCGAGGTGCTCCAGGGATTCCCGCTCAGGCACCCCGGTGCGGCCTCCGGCACGGCTCAAGATGATGGTCTGCACCAGACCAGGAATGGTGAGCTCACTGCTCAGCGCAGCGGCGGTGGCCTGATAGGCGCTCAGCCCAGGCACCACCTCCACCTCCACCTCCGCATCCAGAAGACGGCAGAGCTGTTCATTGAGGGCGCTGTAGAGACAGGTGTCGCCGTCGTGCAGGCGCACCACCCGTTTGCCGGCGGCGACGCGATCCAGCATCGCCTCCATCAGCTCCTCCAGGGTGAGGGTGCTGGTGCGGATGCGCTCGCAATTGGCTGGAGCCATGGCCGCCAGCTGGGGATTCACCAGGGAGTCGGTCCAGATCAGAACCTCCGCCGTCTCAATGGCCCGGGCGGCCCTGACGGTGAGCAGGTCGATCGCGCCAGGCCCTGCTCCGACGATCCATACCTTGCCGCTCATGCTTTGACTCCGCTGGGATCCGGCAGGGGTTGCCGCTTGCCATACAGCCAGTAGAGCCCAAAGGATCCCAGGCTGATCAACAGCAGGCTGATCAATTGGGCCATGCGCAGGCCTCCTTCGCAGTAGGGAGGGGCTCCAATCAGACAGAGCGGATCGATGCGCAGACCCTCAATCCAGAGGCGTCCGCAGCTGTAGGCCACCAGATAGACGCAGCTGATCGCCCCGCTGGGCAGGTTGATCTGGCCGCGGAGGCCCCGCTGGAAGAGGGTGAGCAGCAACACCAGCACCCCGATGTTCCAGAGGGATTCGTAGAGAAAGGTGGGATGGAAGGTCGACTGATCGAGAAATTCCACCGGTCGATTCGCAAAGGGAATCGTCAGCTTCCAGGGCAGGTCGGTGGGGAGGCCAAAGGCCTCGGAGTTGAAGAAATTGCCCCATCGACCGATCGCCTGGCCCAAGGCCACCGAGGGCAACAGCACATCCAACAGAGTCCAGAAGGGAATCTTGCGCCAGCGGCTGTAGAAGATCACGGCCAGCGTGCCGCCGATCAGGGCACCGTGGATGGCGATGCCGCCACGCCAGATGGCCAGGGCATCCAGCCAGTTGAGCTGGTACTGCCGCCATTCGAAGGTCACGTAGTAGAGGCGGGCACCCACCACGGCCGCCAGCACCAGCAGGGGCAGGAGATCGGCGATCAGGGCTGGATCAATACCCCGCTGCTTCCCCAGCCTGGTCGCCAGGGCCAAGCCGCAGAGCACCGCGATGGCAATCAGCAGGCCATACCAACGCAGCGAAAAAGGCCCCAGCTGAAACAGCAAGGGCCCCGGAGAGGTGAACACAGCGAGGGGCATCAAACGCCTTCGGCGGCCTGCACCTTCTCAATCTGCTTCTTCTTCAGCACCAGGAGGATCTGGGCCAGGGCCACTGCGGCGAAGAAGGCGAGCAGGCCATAGATCCGCAGGGGGTTTTGCAACACCACTTCGGCATCGAGCTGACCGAAGCCACCCACGTTGGGGTCGTTGGTGAGGGCGGCGCCGGCGGCCACCACATCACCAACCTGGGCGGTCACGCTGGGGCCGGCGGGGATGGTGTCGCTCACGCTGTTGCCGTCGGCGGTTTTGATCACCACCACAGAAGCACCGTTGTCGCCGGCGTTCACAGCTTGAATGGTCCCTGCTGCAGAGGCGGTGTAGACGGTGTTGTTGCTCTTCTCACCGGTGGGATACACCTGGCCGCGGCCGCGGTTGCCGCCCACGTGCAGCTGGTACTTACCGAAGTGGATCTTGCTGTCGGCAGCGGGATCGGGGGAGAGGATCGGGAACACGATCTTCTGGTGGTCGTCACCGGGAAGGGGGCCCACCAGCAGGATGTTGGGGTTCTCTTCGTTCCAGGTGGTGACGTAAACGCCGGCGGTCTCTTCCTTCAGTTCGTCGCTGAGGCGATCAGCCGGAGCGAGGGTGAAGCCATCGGGAAGCATCACCACGGCGCCCACGTTCAGGCCGGTGGGGCTGCCATCACCGGATACCTGCTGAACCTTGGTGTCGTAAGGGATTTCCACTTCCACCTTGAACACCTCATCGGGGAACACCGCTTGGGGCAGTTCCACGTGGGTCGGCTTCTTGGCCAGGTGGCAGTTGGCGCAGGCCAGCTTGCCGGTGGCTTCGCGGGGATAGTCGTAGTTCTGTTGTGCCCAGAACGGGTAGGCCCAGCTGGCCTGAGGAGCAAACAGCAGGGCGCTGATGGCCAGTAACGAGCTCAGCAGCAGGGAGAAGGAGCGACGCATGGGGCGTTGGGGCAAGGGGGGAACGGTCGAGGAGGAGATCAGACCCACCAGGGCTTCTCGCCGGTGCGGAAATCAGTTTCAGTCCACTGGCTCAGGAACACGTTGTCGCTGTCGACAGACACGTGGGCCAGAGCCAGGGAGAGGGGAGCAGGGCCGCGCACCACCTTGCCGGTGGCGTCGTATTGCGAGCCATGGCAGGGGCACATGAACTTGTTGGCCGCGGCGTTCCAGGGCACCACACAACCCAGGTGGGTGCAGATGGCGTTGATGCCGTAGCTGCCGATGGCATCGCTGCCCTCAACGATCAAATAAGTGGGGTCACCCTTGAGGCCCTGAACCAGATTGCGGTCACCTTCGCGGTGGCTGCTCAGCCAGCCGCTGGCGGTCACGGAATTACCCAGTTCGTCCTTGGCAGCGGTGCCGCCACCAGCGCCCGCGGCCTTGGGGGGGATGAAGTAGTTGGCAACCGGATACAGGGCGCCCAGGGCAACACCGGTCACCGACCCGAAGGTCAGCAGGTTCATGAACTGCCGGCGACCCATTCCGGGGACATCACCGCTCGAGGCGCTCGCTGGGATCTGGGTCATACGGGGCGGCCTTGTAGCCACAACGACGTGGGGGCCATTATGGACCTTGCGGTTGCCGGAACGAGCCCGAACCACCGCCCTGCCGTGGAAGCCTGCAACATGCTGTTGTGAGCTGTCTGGTTTCCCGCCCCTTGGTTCAGCCCATCGCCGATCCGCTCACCGGAGAGGAGCTGCTCCAGCTGCTCCGGAGCCGCTGGCAGGCCTCCTATGACGTGCAGCTGGTGGTGCGCCGTGGTCGCCTCTATTTCCAGGTGATGTGGGCCTATCTGGAGCAGCAGTCGTTTCCCCTGGATTCCGAGGGGTATCGGGCCAAGCTCGATGAGGTGGTCAGCACCCTCAATGGCATCGGCGCGGGATCCTTGGTGCGCGATTGGCTCAGCACCACGGGCGAGAAGCCTCGTCTCGGCAAGGCGATGACCCTCCCTTTGGAGTGGCCCGAAGGCCGCAGCAGTGAGTTTGTGCTCTAACTCCGCTGGATTAACCCCGCTGCACCAGTCGCGCCAGGCCCACGCCCACCAGATACAGCGCTGTGATCGCCCCGCTGAGCAGGAGCATCGTGATCGGGTCGGTGGAGGGGGTGAGCACGGCGCCCGCCAGGGCTGAGGCCATCACCACAAAACGCCAGGCCTTGAGCATGCTGTCGGCCCGCACGATGCCCAGAGCTGCCAACAGCATCTGCAGCACCGGCAACTGAAAGGCCAGAGCGGTGGCCACCATCAGCAGCAGCACGAAGTCGAGGTAGCGCTCGATCGACCACAGCGGTTCCACCACATCGGCTCCGTAACTCACCAGGAACCGCAGGGCAGCGGGCACCAGAGCCGACCAGGCGAAGGCCAGCCCCGCCAGAAACAGCACCGCTGAGCCGGCAACGGCAGGCGCCACCAGGCGCTGTTCCCGCCGGGTGAGACCGGGCAGCACGAAGGCCAGCCCCTCATAGAGCACATAGGGCAGGGCCAGGGTGAGCCCCGCATAGCCGGCCACTTTCAACGACACCAGCAGGAACTCCCCGGGTGCCAGCTGCAGGAAATGGATCCCCTTGGCGGGCACCTCCAGCAAACGCACCAGGGGGCGCACAAACAACAGGCAGGCTCCAGCTCCGATCACGACCGCCAGCAGGCTTCGCAGCACGCGGCTGCGCAATTCCTCCAGGTGGCCCACAAGGGTCATCTCCACCTCGGAGGGGAACTCCTGATCCGCTGGCAAAGGCTCTGAGCCGGAGGCGTTCTGATCCTGCCGCTTCACGGCAATCGGCGGCGGCGGGCTGAGCACGGAAGATTCTCCCGTCTCTGGCTGCTGTGGGGGTTGTTCGCTCATGACTCCACAGCCCCCGAGAGGTTAGGTGCTGCTGCCTGCACCAGGCTGCTCGCCTGCTGGGGATCAGCCCAGAGCACCTCACCACCACGATGGCGCACCGTTCCTGGCCCGGCGCCTGGGATGCGCTGCAGGGCCTCGCAGGGGGTCATCATCACGGCCACTCGGCTGTTGCCCCTGGCGCGGCTGAAGAATGCAGCAAGATTGGCGGCGCTTTGGAGGTCCTGCTCCTCCGGCACTGCGGCAGAGCTTTTCAGCACCACATGGCTGCCCGGACATTCCTGGGCATGGAACCAGAGGTCGCCCTTGCGGGCCTGCTGAAGGCTGATCCACTCGTTCTGGCGGTGGTTGCGACCCACCTGAACCGTTAAGCCCCCGGGCGTGAGCAGGGTCAGGGGTTGGGGGGTCTCGACCACGCGGCGGCGCTCGCGTCTGGAGAGAGGTTGGCGCTGCAGCAGTGCTGCGCTGTCATCGTCGAGCTGTTGAAGCTGCTCCAGCTGCTCGGGGATGGGGGCGTTGCCCGTCGCCAGCAACTCCAGAAACAGAAGACTCTCTTCCAGCTGCTGGATTTGCCCAAGGTGCTGCTCGATCCTTGGGCTGATCGCAGCTACGGAGCGCCGCAGTTTGCGGGCCTTGTTGTAGAGCTTCTGGGCCTCGTTCACCTGCTCGCGGCTTGGATCTGGCAGGCACAGCAGCGCATCGGCCTGCTGCTGCAGGGCATCGCTGCCTTCCACTTGCTGGAGCAGATCCTGCTGTTGCAGCAGCTGTTGCCGCTCACGCGCCAGGGCCTGCTCCAGCTTCTGGCTCAGGCTGTGCCTCCGCTGCTGGAGCTGCCGGGCTTGCAGGGTGCCTTGGAAATAGCTCGCTAGGCCGGTGTTGATCGCCAGAGCCTGCTCCGTTGCAGGGGGCAGGCCCTGGGACTGGCTCGGCCAGCAGCGGTAGCCGCTCTCAGGTCCGCGTTCAAAGCAGAACTGGTCCTGCTCCAGGCAGGTGAGCCACTGCTGCCAGCGCTGCCAAAGCCCCTCCCACTCAGCCTCTGACAGGGCTCCCACCGCCATCGACAGCAGGCCGCGAGCCTCGTGCGCTGTGCCTCCGGCGAGTTGCAGAGCGAGGGCGGGACTGATGCCCTGGTAGGCACTTTGCAGGGCCTGTTTGAGGCTGGTGGGAAGCAGGAGCAGTTGCGCTTTCCAGTGCTCAAAGCTTTCTCCTCGCTCAGGAGGACAACCGGAGAGAGGAGGGGGGGCGCTGTAGAGATCCCCTGTGCCGATGGGCCGAAGGCGCGATTGGTTGGCTCGCACCTGACGGGCCATGGCCACCACCCGTCGATCCGGATCCAGCAGAAAAAGATTGCTGTGGCGCCCCATCAGCTCCAGCACCAACGTGCGCTGCACGGGGTCCCCTGGACGCGGCGCAAACTGCAGTTCCACCACCCGCTCCCATCCCTCCTGCCGGAGCTCGCTCAGGGCGAGCCCGGAGAGACCGTGTTGGAGCTGCTGCGCCAGGGTGCTGCCGGATCCCAGCTTCGGCGGTGCCTCGATGGCCATCAGCCGGGGAGCCTCTGCCTGCCAGCTCAGCTCCAGCCAGAAGCGCCGCTCCAGGGTGCGAAAGCCCAGGTGCAGGCTGTGCGCATCGGGCTGTTGCGCTTTTTCGAAGCGACTGGGCAGCAGCGCGGGACGCAACTCCGACAGCACCGCCCGCAGGCTGGTGAGATCCATGGCCTGGAGAGCCGGAGCGGCCATGGAGGGGGTGTCGGGCACCCTTACTCTGCAGGGCCGTGTTCGTGCCCCGATGGCTGCAGAGGCCTCCCCCTCAGGCAGGTTGTTTTTGATCACCGGTCCCAGTGGGGTCGGCAAAGGCACCTTGGTGGCGGCTCTGTTGCAGCGGCATCCCGAGATCTGGTTGTCGATCTCGACCACCACCCGTGCACCCCGCAGCGGCGAAGTGGATGGCCAGCACTACTTCTTTCTCGAGCGGGCTGCCTTTGAGGCCAAGGTCGCTCAGGGCGGGCTGCTGGAGTGGGCTGAGTTCGCCGGCAACTGCTACGGCACCCCCCGGGATCCGGTGGAGGAGCAGCTGAAGGCGGGCCGTCCGGTGTTGCTGGAAATCGAGTTGGAGGGGGCCAGGCAGGTGCGCCGAAGCTTCCCCAGCGGCTTCCAGATCTTCATCAAGCCCCCCTCGTTTGAGGAGCTCGAGCGCCGCATCCGTGGCCGCGGCACCGACAGCGAGGAGGCGATCACCCGGCGACTGGAGCGCGCCAGAGTTGAGCTTCAGGCGGAATCCGAGTTCGATGCGGTTCTGGTGAATGCCGATCTGGAGAAGGCCCTCAGCGAACTCGAACAGTTGATGGGCCTGGCCTGAGGAGTGAGACACAAAAAAGCGGCCCCGCAGGGCCGCTTTCAGTTGGGATCGAAGGTGGATCGATGCTGAAATCGCTGGTTCCCGATCACATCGGGTGGAACAGCAGATCGGGGTAGAAGCGGTTGAACTCGATCAGGATGCCGGCGGTCACGGTGAACCAGATCGCAGCGAAGACCGGAGCGGTGGTCAGAAATTTCTTCATCGTGGGGATCTCAGTGGATTTGGGTGATGAGGAAGGGTCTCGCCGCGATCAGCGGGGGGAGACGGTGATCTTGTCGTCAGACTCGGTGAGCTTGCCGCTGGTGAGGGCGCCGAAGGCGGCCAGGGGCCAGGTGGCGGCAGCCAGGGTGCTCTTGAGGGCCAGAGACACGTCGATCTGGATTTCCTTCATGGCGGCGTCCTTGTCGCCACGGATCGCCATCAGGTAGTTGCGGCCAGCCCAGCCGATGCAGCCGGCGATATAGAGGAAGGCGATGCCGGGGATGATGAAGTCACCTGCGTGGCTGAGGCGGCCGTCCACGATCAGGTGGGGCAGGCCATCGGCACCGCAGGAGGCCTGGCTGTACATCGCAAAGCGAGCCTTGGCCTGGTCGGTGGTGGCAGCAGCGGCGCGCTGTTGGAAGCGGGCGCTTTCAGAGCAGGGGGTCAGACCTGCCACATCGGCCTTGGCCACAGGGGCGAAGCCGAAGATCAGCAGGGCAGAAATGAGAACAGCAAAGAGGCGGCGCATCGTCAGGTCCAGCTGCTGCACGGCAGGATGTCACTTGCGGACAGTAAGGGAATCCCCAAGACCTGATGCCCACCGTGCTGGCCCTCGAAACAAGTTGTGACGAGTCGGCAGCTGCGGTTGTAAGGGATCAGCGCGTCCTCGCCAGTGCCATTGCCTCGCAGATCGAGGAGCATGCGCGCTGGGGTGGGGTCGTGCCCGAAATCGCCTCCCGGCGCCACGTGGAGGCCTTGCCGGCTCTGATTGAACAGGTGATGAACCAGAGCGGCATCAGCTACGCCGATCTGGATGCCATCGCCGCCACCGCCGCCCCGGGTCTGGTGGGGGCGTTGCTGGTGGGTTCGGTCACAGGCCGCAGCCTGGCGCGGCTGCATCGAAAACCGTTTCTGGGGGTGCATCACCTGGAGGGGCACCTGTGTTCCGTGCATCTCGGCGAGCCGCTGCCGGAGGGGCCGTTTCTGGTGCTCTTGGTCAGCGGTGGCCACACCGAGATGATCCGTGTGGATGGGCCAGGCACCTATCAGCGCCTCGCCCGCAGCCGCGATGACGCCGCTGGGGAGGCCTTTGACAAGGTCGCCCGCCTCTTGGGTCTCGGCTACCCAGGGGGACCCGCGATTCAGCAGGCCGCCGCCAGCGGTGATCCCAGGAGGTTCCCCTTGCCCAAAGGCAAGGTTTCCCTGCCGGAGGGAGGTTTCCACCCCTACGACTTCAGTTTCAGTGGCCTGAAAACCGCTGTTTTGCGCCTGGTCAACCAGCTCAAAGCCGAGGAGGAGGCGGGAGGTCCTCCCGTGCCCCTGGCGGATGTGGCCGCCAGCTTTGAGCAAGTGGTGGCGGATGTGCTGGTGGAGCGCACCACCCGCTGTGCGGTGGATCAGGGGCTGCGCACCCTCGTGATGGTGGGCGGTGTGGCGGCGAATCGACGCTTGCGCCAAGGCCTGGAGCAGCGCTGCAGCGCCCTGCGGCTCCAGTGGCGGGCCGCACCCCTGGCCTACTGCACCGATAACGCCGCGATGATTGCAGTGGCTGCGGAGCAGCGGCTTCTGGCCGGAGGCTGCAGCTCCATCCGTCTGGCTGTCGCCCCGAGGCTGCCCCTGGAGCAGGCCCCTGTTCTCTATGAACCCCAGGCACCCTTCTGATGCCTTTAGGGTGAAACCACTCTGTAGGAGATGGGATGGCTTCGGCTCAGCCTGTCGATGACGTGAACGGCGCGGTGGAAGCGGCTCCAGAGGAGCTCAACCAGTGGAAGCGTGGCTTCACGCCCCAGGCGGAGATCTGGAACGGGCGAATGGCCATGGTGGGCCTGTCCGTTGGTCTGGCGGTGGTGCTTGTGGCGAGGCTCGCCGGCAAAGTCTGAGCGTTACTCCCGACCGCGCAGGGCCTGAGCCAGTTCGTTGGGTCTGAGACTCTGGGCCAGCGCGTCAGCGGCTTCGACACGCCCTGCTTCCACCAGCTTCTGAAGGGCCTGGTTGGCGGTTTGCATGCCATCAAAGCCGCTGCGGCTCATGATCTCTTCGATGGCTTCCAGTTCACCGCGCTGGATGTAGTCCTTGCAGGCATCGGTGTTGATCAGGATGTCGTGATAAGCGGTTCGCTTGCCATCGGTGGTTTTCAGCAGCCCCTGGGCAACCACCCCCAGCAGGCTTTCGGAAACCGCCCGTCGCAGGCTCTCCTGCTCGCTGGCGGGCACCATCCCCAGCACCCGCTCCACGGTTTTCACCGCTGAATTGGTGTGGAGGGTTCCGAACACCAGATGTCCCGTCTGTGAAGCCTCGATGGCCGTGGCCAGGGTTTCTCCGTCGCGGATTTCACCCACCAGGATCACGTCGGGGTCTTCCCGCAACGCGGCCCGCAGAGCGTTGTGGAACAGCTTGGTGTGCTGCCCCACCTCCCGATGCCGGATCAGCGATTCACGGCTTGTGTGCACAAACTCCACGGGATCCTCAATCGTGAGGATGTGGCGGGTCATGTGACGGTTGATCCAATCGATCATGGCCGCCAGGGTGGTGCTTTTCCCGGATCCGGTGGGCCCCGTGACCAGCACCAGACCCTTCGGCCGAGATGCCAGCTCCTGAAGCACCTCTGGGAGGCCGAGTTCTGCCAGGCTCGCGATTGTCTGGGGGATCAGGCGCAGCACCAGGGCTGGACCCCGCAGCGAATCCAGCAGGTTGATGCGGACGCGCACAAACGGAAAGCTGTGGGAGCCATCGAATTCCTTCTCCCGCTGGAAGGCGTCGATCTGAGCCGGGCTGAGCATTTCCCGGAGCCAACCCTGGAAGCTGGCCTGATCC
>Ga0194115_10000509_pt1 | contig 56648 bp, 58 predicted proteins | sample TA2MahsurfametaG_3_FD_148656 | JGI IMG/M metagenome (GOLD analysis project Ga0194115, IMG submission 148656) | Freshwater microbial communities from Lake Tanganyika, Tanzania - TA2015002 Mahale S4 surface | ecosystem: Environmental > Aquatic > Freshwater > Lake | place: Tanzania: Lake... | reverse complement strand
CACGCCGCAGCAACCGGTGGCGGGCTACCGCCAGGAGCCCGGCGTGAACCCCAACAGCACCACCGAAACCTATGTGGCGATGAAGCTGTTCATCGACAACTGGCGCTGGCAGGGGGTGCCCTTCTACCTGCGCACCGGCAAACGCCTACCCAAACGGCTCTCGGAGGTGGTGCTCACCTTCCGCAAAGCTCCGGTGCAGCTGTTCGATGCAGCAGGCGGCACACCCACGGCCAACCAGCTGGTGCTGCGCATCCAGCCCGATGAGGGCGCTGGGTTCGTGTTCGACGTGAAAGCCCCTGGCTCCGGCATGCGCAGCCGACCGGTGGACATGCACTTCAGCTACGACGAAAGTTTCGGCGAACCCTCTGATGAGGGCTATGTGCGCCTGCTCGCTGACGCCATGCTCGGCGATCCCACCCTTTTCACCCGCAGCGATGAGGTGGAAGCGGCCTGGAGGCTCTACACCCCTCTGCTGGAGCTGATCGAAGACTCCCCGGCCCAGCTTCCGGTCTACCCCTACGAAGCCCGCACCTGGGGGCCCAGCGCCGCCGACAACCTGCTGGCCGAGGACGGCCTGATGTGGCGTCGCCCCTGATCGCGCCTTTACTCCGCCCCAGTTCGCCAACGCTCACCCGCTGCTGCTACCGCCATGGCTCCCCAGCTCACCCTTCAGGCCCCGCTTGAACTCCCCCCCAGCGATGTTCCCGACTATTTGAACCGGCTCTGGAGCGAAAGTCTCAAGGATTCCAGCGGTGCAGCCACCTTCACGCTGGTGGTGTGGGAGCCCTCCTGGCTGCAGCAGCAGCTGATCCGAACCGGGCGCATCGATGGACCGATCAGCGGCCTGCTAAGCGAGCAGCTGCTCGATGTGGCTAGGCAGGCCGTGGGCGAGCTCGGCCTACCCGCCAGCACAGCTCCCACAGCGCCGCAGCTGGCCTGGGCTCTGGGCCAACTGCCTGGCCACCACAGCGCTGAAGACCTGCGCGGTCAGTTTGTGGATCGCGCGATCAGCGCCCACCAGCCGCGGCGGCTGATCACCCTGGCGCCCACCCTGGAGGCCGATAAGACCCTGGAATCCTTGGTGGCGGCCTACTGCCCGCTACCGGAGGAGCGCGGCGTCAACGCCGATGCCTGCGGCGATGTGGTGGTGCTGCGGGGCGGCATGGGAGCCATGCAGCAAGGCTTAGCGATGTTGCAGGAACTGATCCCCGCCGATCTGCCCTGCTGGGTGTGGTGGAACGGCTCGATGGACGAATCCCCCGATCTGTTGGAGGCCCTGGCGGTGCCGCCACGGCGGCTGGTAGTGGACAGCTCGATCGGTGAGCCGCGGCGTTGCCTCGATCTGCTGGTGCAGCGCATTGATCAAGGCCAGGCGGTGAATGATCTCAACTGGCTGCGGCTGCGCACCTGGCGCGAATCCCTCGCAATGGTGTTCGACCCGCCCAGCCGCCAGAGCGCCCTGGATCAGGTGGTGCAGCTCGACATCGACGTGGAGGGTCAGCACGCAGTAAAAGGACTGCTTTTAGCCGCCTGGATCGCCGATCGCCTCGGCTGGCATCTGCTCAACAGCTATTGGATCGATGACGGAGCCGTGGAAGGTCGCGGCATCGGAGCTGAATTCCAACGCAACGACGGCCAGAGCGTGCAGTTCCGGTTGATGCCCGTGCCGGTGGGGATCAGCAAGATGCACCCCGGTGCCTTAGTGGGTCTGCGACTGATCTGTGCCCCACCGAATCGTTCACCCCTGTGCGTGATCCTCTGCTCCGAGTCCGGCGGCTGTATGCGCCTGGAGGCTGGCGGGGTGGCCTCGATGGAACTGGCGGAGGAGGTGGTGCCCCTGCCCAATGAGAGCGAGGAGATGGAAATGGCGCGTCTGCTGGGGGGCGGCCACGACAGCACCAACCCGCTGCTGGCCTCCGCCGCGGCACTGGCTGCCAAGCTGCTGCCCAATTGATCTACGGCCCCAGGCCGACCGCCCCCGCCCCATGCCCTGCCTGATCGCCGCCCCGGCCAGCGGCAGCGGCAAGACCTTGGTGAGCCTGGCGCTCACGGCCCTGGCCCGGCGCCGAGGCCGCAGCATTCAAACCTTCAAGGTGGGGCCCGACTACCTCGATCCCCAGCTGCTGAGCGCCGCCAGCGGCCGCCCCTGCCGCAATCTCGATCCGCTGCTCTGCGGTGAGCCCTGGGTTCGGCGCAGCTTTGGGCAACACGGCAGCGGAGCCAACCTCGCCCTGGTGGAAGGGGTGATGGGCCTCTTCGATGGCCGCGGGCCCAGCAGCGAGGGAAGCTCCGCCCATGTTGCCCAACTGCTCGATCTGCCCGTGGTGCTGGTGGTGGAAGCGAGCCGGCAGGCGGGTTCCGTGGCGGCGCTGGTGCGCGGCTTTCGCGATCACCAAAGCGGGCTGCAGCTGGCCGGCGTCGTGCTCAACGGTGTGGGTAGCGAACGCCACCACGCCCTGCTGGCCGAGGCGCTGGCTTCGATCGCCTTGCCCCTGCTGGGGGCTCTGCCTCGCCACACCAGCCTGGAACTGCCCTCCCGGCACCTGGGCCTGCTGCCTGCCCATGAACTGGCGGATTTAACGGAACGGCAAGGGGCCTGGGCCGATCTGGCGGAGCGGCATCTCAACCTGGAGCAGCTCTGGCCCTTGCTCGCGGCACCGGCTGCCAACGTCGAGCATGCAGCTCCAGTACAGCCGGCGGGCCAGGCCAGTGCCCGCATCGCCATCGCCAGCGATGCGGCCTTTCATTTCCGCTACCCCGAGGCGGCAGAACTGCTCGCCGGCCATGGAGCGGACGTGCAGCACTGGTCGCCTTTGGCCGATGAACCCCTGCCTGAGGGCTGCCAGGCGATCGTGCTTCCCGGCGGCTACCCAGAGCTGCATGCCGAACAGTTGGCCGCCAGCCGCCGCAGCCTTCAGGAGCTGCAACGGGCCCACCAAGAGGGGATACCCATCTATGCCGAATGCGGCGGACTGTTGCTGCTGGGCCAGCGGCTCAGCGATGCCGATGGGCGCTCGCATGCCATGGCGGGGCTGCTGCCTTTCAGTGCCCAGCGCGGACCATTGAGCCTGGGGTATCGCACCGCGACAGCTCGGCAGAACGGGCTCGTGCTCCAGGCAGGTGAGCAGGTGTGCGGTCACGAATTCCACCGCTGGCAGCTGCAGGGGCCGATGGCCGAAACCGAGCAGCTGTGGCAGCTTGAGGGCTGGGGCTCACCGGCACGCCCCGAGGGCTGGAGCCGCCCACAGCTCCACGCCAGTTGGCTGCATCTGCACTGGGGCGGCTGCCCCTTAATCCCGCAGCGATTGGCTGAGGCGGCGCGGCGGGCATCACCTCTGCCTTCGCTGCTGCACTGAACCCCATGGCACCCCCAGAGCTCTGGCTACTGCGCCACGGCGCCACCGAATGGGCCTTGAATGGCCGCCACACCGGCAGCACCGACCTTCCCCTACTGGCGGAAGGCGAAGCGGAGGCACGCGCCCTTGCACCCTTGCTGAGCCGGCAGCAGTTCGCCGCGGTTTACACCAGCCCGCTGCAGCGAGCCCGTCAAACCTGTGAGCTGGCAGGGCTGGGCGGCCAAGCCGTGATTGAGACCGATCTGCGCGAATGGGATTACGGGCGCTACGAAGGCATCACCACCTCTGAAATCCGCCAAACGGTTCCCGGCTGGACCGTGTTCACCCATCCCTGCCCCGACGGCGAGCGGATGGAGCAGGTGCAGCAGCGCTGTGAAGGCTTGATCACGCGGCTTGTGAAGCAGCATCCCGGCGACAAGGTGGCCCTGTTCGCCCACGGCCACATCCTGCGCAGCCTGGCGGGCTGTTGGCTGGGGCTTGGGGTGGCCGGCGGCGCCCTGCTGGTGTTAGGCACCGGCAGCTTCTGCGTGCTGGGCAGCGAGCGGGACCAGCGGGCGCTGTTGCGTTGGAACGCACCTGTGCAGCTGCCGTAGCCAGGGGGCCGTTGGCGTGCCAGCTTGAGCTGGACGGTGGGACCACACAGCCGTGAGCCAGCCCAAAGACTCGAGCTCCAAACGCAGCACGCCGCGCCAGATGGAATCCCGGGCGCCGGGCTGGTTGATTGCCGATGCCACCACACCGAGCCGCGGCAGCCGTGCCGTGCGCCAGCGGGAATGGCTCCAGGTGGAGCGCCCCGATCCTTCCCAGCAGCAACGCATCGAGCGCTGGCAGCTCACCGTGCGCGGCCGGGTACAGGGGGTGGGCTACAGAGCGGCCTGCTGCCAGAGAGCGCGGGAACTCGACCTGAACGGCTGGGTGCGCAACCAGGCCGATGGGTCGGTGGAAGTGCAGGCCGAAGGTCCGCTGCACAAGCTCACCGAGCTGCGCCTGTGGTGCGAACGCGGGCCGCAGGGTGCTGGCGTGCACAGCGTGAGCCATAGCCAATTGGCACCAATCAGGGAAGACTGGTTCGAAATCCGCACCTGACGCTGCCGCGATGACGAACGGGACCCTGTGGGCCGAGCTCCTGGCCTACGGCAGCGGCATCGCGATCAGCCCGATCCACATCGGCCTGCTGCTGCTGCTGTTGCTGGGCCCTAAGCCCCTGCGCCGCGGCGGTTTGTTCGTGCTCAGCTGGATGCTCACGGTGACCACCGTGGTGGTGTTGCTGCTCACCGTGGGGCATGGCCTGCTGCTCACCATGGACAAGGGCAGCAGCCATCGCACCGGCCTTGACCTGCTGGCTGCGGGTGCGCTGCTGGCTCTTGGCCTCAAGGAACTGCTGGATCGCCGGGAGGAAGGGGCGGAACCACCGGCCTGGACCCGGCAGCTCGATCGTTTCGTCGCCATGCCCCTGCCCCTGTTGCTCGGGGCGAGCTGCGCGATTGAAGTGATCAGCCCGGACGATCTGTTTCTCTTCGCGAAAGCCGCCTCGGCCCTGTTGTCATCAGGCCTAAGCCGCTTGCAGGAGGTGCTGTACACAGCCGGCTTCAGCGTGGCGGCCAGCCTGGCCCTGCTACTGCCCTTCGCAGCGGTGCTGCTGGGCCGCAATCGGGTCGTCCCCCTCTTGGAAAAAGGCAAACAGGTGTTGTTCGCCCGTGGCGATTTGCTGGTGGGCGGCTTGAGCCTCGTGCTGGCGGGCTATCTGGGCTGGCAGGGCATTCAAGGACTGCAACTCAGCTGAGCCCGCCCTGCTGGAGCCAACCACTCCACTGCTGCCGATCAGCGGTGGCGGCACCACCCCCACGGGCATCGGCCACCAGCCACACCGCCTGGCTGGCGCGGCTCACCGCCACGTACACCAGCTGGCGGCGCAACACCTCATCGGCAGGCCAAAACACATCCCCCGCCACGAACACCTCTCCGAAGGTGCTGCCCTGGCTGCGGTGCACCGTGAGGACAGCAGCCGGGCCAAGCGAAGCAAAGGCGTCACGCACCAGAAAGTAGCGGCGCCACAGAGCCCGACCGGCCTGCTTACCGGCGTCGCGCGCCTGCTGCCGCAACTGCCTCATCAACGTGTCCAGCTCAGCGCGAGCGCTGCTGCCCGCCGGTGGCAGGAGGCGCAGGGTGAGCCGCGATTCGCCCGCCTCCACCTCAGCGCTGAGCGTGTCGATCACCGGAGCGGTGAGGCCATCGCCGCTGCCGATGCCGAAATCCGCCAGATCACAGCGCTCCGGGGTCACATCCCGCACCACCAGCTCCCGGTTCGAACCCAGCAACATGTCGGGCTCTTCGGCTGCCTCCTCTCCAGCGCGGCAGGCCGGCGCCATCACCGCCGCCCTGGTGATCAACACCTCCCCCGGCAGCACTGGCAGCTGATCGGCCATCTCGCCGTGGATCGCCCGGCGGGCAAGGGGAACGAGCTGCTCGAGGGCGCGGTTGGTGTAGCAGAGGATGCGGGCGTGGTCGGGGTTGTCGAGTTCAGCGCCGCGGCGCAGGGCCGCCTGGGCAGCAGCCAACCAATCGGCGCGGGGCAACGCGGCCACCTGGCCATGGCTATCGCGCACGGGCGGCAAAGCCGGCGGCTGACGGCAGGGCAGCTGCCCATTGCGCAGCCCTGTGGCCAGCTGCAGCACGGGCCCCTGATGGCGCACCACTTCCGTGAGGCTGACGGCCGCCGCTCGGCCCATGGCGAACACCGGACTGGTGGGCTCTCCCACCGGCGGCAGCTGGGCCGGATCACCCACAAACACCAGCCGCGTGCGAAAGGGGTGAGCGCAGCGCAGGGCGATCTCCAGCAGGGTGCTGTCGACCATCGAGGCCTCATCCACCAACACCAGCCCGAGGTTTTCGAGGGACGCAGCCGTTTGCTCGGTTTCCTCGCAGCGCTCCAGATCGCCCTGGCGCTTGAGCTTCAAGCGCAGCAGCCGGTGAATCGTGCTGGGGTACCAGGTGGGCTTCAGGCCGGCCCAGGCCAGCTGCTGGCGCAACACCCCCACCGCTTTGTGGGTGGGGGCCACCACTGTCCAACACAGCCCAAGGTCGTCCACCTGCTGGAGCAGATGGCGTGAGAGGTAGGTCTTACCGGTACCGGCGTAGCCGCTCAACACAAACGGCGTGCCGTCGTGCGGCGTTTTCAACCAGGCGGCGAAGGCCTGGGCGGCTTCGGCCTGACCGGCCGTGAGCGCCTCAGCCAAGGGCCATCCAGCCCCAGTGTTGGGCGATCGCCAGCGGTGAGCCCACCCACACCAAACCCGGCAGGGCTACAAGCGGACCGATCACGCTGCCCACCATCACCTCCAGGCGGGTGTGTCCGAGGTTTTCCTTCAGAGGCTTGAGTTCCGGGGCCTCCTCGGGATGAAGCTCCCAGAGACCATCGGGCAAACCATTCACCCGCTGAGCGGTGATCCCGGCAGCGCGGCGCACACCGGCAGCGTCGTAGAGCACCACAAAACACATCGTCGCCGCCAGGGCGAAGAGCGGGTCATCAAATCCCTTTTGCCAACCCAGGGCAGCAGCAGTGCCCGTGAGCAAAGCGGAATGGCTCGAGGGCATGCCGCCGGTTTCCACCAGCACCTTCGGGTTCCAGCGGCGGTGCACCACCAGCTCAATCACCAACTTGGAGAGCTGGGCGCTGCCGCAGGCGGCCAGGCCCCACCAGAGCGCACCGTTATCGAGGATCCCGAGCAGCGGCGCGCTCATCGGTCGCGGCTCGTGATGTAGTCGGCCAGGGCGAGCAGCGGCGCGGCTTTACCACCGGTGCTCCAGGGCTCGAGGGCAGCCTTGGCCTCCGCCACCAGCGCATCAGCGCGCTGGCGCGATTCCTCCAGGCCCAACAGCTTGGGGTAGGTGGTCTTATCGGCGGTGAGGTCCTTGCCGGCGGTCTTGCCGAGCACCTCACTGCTGGCGGTCACATCGAGGATGTCGTCAATGATCTGGAAAGCCAGGCCGATGCCGCGGGCGTAGGTGCGCAGGGCCTCGAGCAGAGCATCCGGTGCTCCGGCGATCAGAGCGCCGGTGAGCACACAGGCCCGCAGCAGGGCACCGGTTTTATGGAGGTGGATGTATTCGAGCGTCTCGAGATCAACGTCCTTGCCCTCGCACTCCAGGTCGACCACTTGGCCGCCCACCAACCCCGGAGCACCGGAGGCCAGGCTCAACTCCCCCACCACCTTCAGTAGCTGCTCGGCCGGAACACCGGGGCTGCGCAGCGCCACCATTTCAAAGGCGCGGGTGAGCAGGGCATCGCCCGCCAGGATCGCGTTGGCCTCGCCGTACACCTTGTGATTGGTGGGCCGACCGCGGCGCAGATCGTCGTTGTCCATGGCGGGCAGATCGTCATGGATCAGCGACATGGTGTGAACCATCTCCAGCGCCACCGCCGTGGGCATCGCCAGCTCGCTGTTGCCGCCGGCGAGCTCACAGGCCGCCAGGCAGAGGATCGGCCGCAGGCGCTTGCCGCCCGCCAGCAGCGAATAACGCATCGCCTCCCGCAGGCTCTCGGGCCGCTCAGGCCCCAACGATCCCTCGAGCGCCCCCTCCACCTGCAAACGCGCCTGTTCGAGGTAGGCAGCGAAGTCGAAGCCGGCGGCCTCTTCCGTTGCGGTGCTGTCGTTACTCGTGACGGCCGCGTTCATGGGGGCTGGGCCTTGGGCCATCGCTGCGCCGGATTCTCTCAGGCCAGGGCGTTGGGCGCTGCAGGGGCCTGGATCACGGCAACAGATCAGCGAGCGGCTGATCCAGCCCGCAGCGCTGACACCAACTCGCCACGGTGTTCACCAACAGCAGGGTGACGGTCATCGGCCCCACGCCCCCCGGCACCGGCGTGATGGCACTGGCGATCGGCTCCACCTCGTCAAAGCGCACATCACCGCACAAGCGTGCTTTGGCGCCTGGCTCACTCTCCAGCCGGTGGATTCCCACATCCACCACCACCGCGCCGGGCTTCACATGCTCGGCGCCGATCATGCGCGGTCTGCCAGCCGCCACCACGAGCACATCAGCCTGTCTGGTGAGCGCCGCCAGATCAGCCGTTCGCGAGTGACCAATGCTCACCGTGGCGTTGGCCGCCTGCAGCATCAGGGCCATCGGCTGCCCCACCAGGATGCTGCGCCCCACCACCACGGCGCGCTTGCCGGCCAGCTCAACACCCGCCGCCGCCAACAAAGCCATCACACCGGCCGGCGTGCAGCTGCGGGGGCCAGGTTCTCCCTTGAGCAAACGCCCCAGATTGAGGGTGTGGAGACCGTCGGCATCCTTTTCCGGATCAATGGCCGCCAGCAGGGGCCGCTCATCGAGGCCGGAGGGCAGGGGCAACTGCAGCAGGATCCCGTCAACGGCAGGGTCGGCGTTCAGCCGTTGGATCGTGCTCAGCACTTCGGCCGCAGGGGTGTCTGCCGCAAGGTGAGCGCCCAGGTTGGTGATGCCGATGCGGCTGCAGGCCTTCTCTTTATTAGCCACATAAACGCCGCTCGCGGGGTCATCCCCAACCCGCAGCACCGCCAGGCCTGGCGGGCGCCCAGCCCGTTCGAGTCGATCAGCCACCACCGCCTGCAGGCGCTGCTCGATCGATGCCGCCAGCAGGCGGCCATCTAGACGCGTGGCCATGGGGATGGGCGCGCAACACTCCCATCAGCATGCAACGGCACGGCTAGCTTGGTACCCCCCTCGCCTCTTCAGTGAGCCCCACGGGCCCTGGCCATCGCCCCTGGCGAACCCTGATGCGGCTCTGGCGGCGGCTGCTGCGGCTGGAGATGCCGCGCCAGGCGATCACGCCCTGGCGACGGCGCGACTGCGTGGGCCTCGTGCTGGTGAGCCTGCTGGTCACCCTGCTCTCCAGCTGGCCCTGGTTGGTGGAGCCCAGCCTCAGGCCTGGCGTGCCGGCCCCGTTCACCGTGCGGGCACCCAAGGCGGCCACCGTGGTGGATTCGGATGCCCTGGAACAACGGCGCTCCCAGCTGGGCCCCCGCACCCACGTGCAGGTGGTGGATCCGCGCATCAACCGTGAACTGGAACAGGGGCTGAATCGCCAGCTGCAAGCCATTCAGCGGCTGGCGGACACCAGCCAAGACCAGGTAGCCCCGCTCGCTCTGAGCCCAGAGGAGCGGGACTGGCTGGCCAGCCAACCCACCCGCGAGCTCAATGCCTGGGAAGACGAGCTGCGGCGTGCACAGCGGCGCATGCTTCAGCAGGGCCTGATCAGCAGCGTCGCCAATCGTCAGCTTGAGCAGGCTGCCGCACTGCAGCTGGAGAACCTGAGCGAACCGTCGCGCAGCCTTGGCAGCCGCGTGGTGGCCAGCTCCCTGCAGGGCCGCAGCAACCTGCGGATCGATGCCACCCTCAGCCAGCGGCTGATTGAAGACCTCCTCACCCAGCAGGGCATTCCCACCATTCAGGTGCGGCAGGGCGAACTCATCACCCGCCAGGGGGAGCCGATCAGTAGCCAGTCCTATGCGGTGCTCGATTACTTCGGGCTGGTGAATCGCCGGCCCCTGATCGGTGCCTGGCTCCTGCACGCCGGAGAAGCATTGGCGGCCTGCGCCGTGATGGTGCTGCTGCTGCGCCAGCACCGCGCCAGCCTCGAACCGCGCCAAGCGTTGTTGGCCCTGGGCCTGTTGCTGCTGGTGCAGGGCTTCAAGCTTTGGCTGGGATCTGCGGCCAGCCCCCTCGCCCTGCTGGTCCCCGCCACCTTGCTGTTAGCCCAGGGGCTCGGCACCACTGCAGGCCTGGGCTGGGTGGCGATCGCCAGCCTGCTCTGGCCGGTTCCGCTGGCGCCCTTCAACGATCAGCGGATTCTGGTTGCGGCCGGCGTGGCCGCCGTGACAGCCGTGCTGGCGGGCCGCCAACGCAGCCGGGCCCAATTACTGCAGCTGGCCCTGCTCATCCCCGTGGGGGCCTTGATCGCCGAATGGTTGCTGCTGCAGCTGGCGGTGGCCAATGGCGAGGGTGATGGCCGCCTGCCGGTGGGGGCGGATCTTCCGGCTGAAGCGCTGCTGCTCGGCGGCCTGCTGCTCGGGGTGTTGCTGATCAGCCCGATGGTGGAGAGCTTCTTTGATCTGCTCACCCGGGCCAGACTGCTGGAACTGGCCGATCTCGAGCGCCCACTGTTGCGGCGGCTCTCCCTTGAAGCCCCCGGCACGTTTGAGCACACCCTGATGATCTGCGGCCTGGCCGAGGAAGGCGGGCGGGCGATCCAGGCCGATATCGACCTGATCCGCACCGGCGCGCTGTATCACGACGTGGGCAAACTGCATGGCCCGCAGTGGTTCATCGAAAACCAGATGGGGAACGACAACCCCCACGACAAGCTCGATGACCCGCACTTAAGCGCCGGCATTCTGCAGGCCCACGTGGATGAGGGCTTGAAACTCGCCCGCCGCTATCGCCTGCCGCGCCCCATAGCCGACTTCATCCCCGAGCACCAGGGCACCTTGAAGATGGGCTACTTCCTGCATGAAGCCCGGCGCCGCGACCCCGCCATCCAGGAAGCGGATTTCCGCTACCGCGGCCCGATCCCCCGCAGCCGCGAAACCGCCGTGCTGATGCTCGCCGATGGCTGCGAGGCTGCGCTGCGCTCCCTCCCGCCAGACACCTGCGAAGAAGAAGCGCGGGCGATGGTGCGGCGCATCGTGGAGGCCCGCTGGCGCGATGGCCAGCTGCTCGATAGCGGGCTGAGCCTGGCCGAACTGGAGCTGTTGGTGCGGGCCTTCGTTCGGGTGTGGCGGCGGATGCGCCATCGTCGAATTCCCTATCCGATCCCCGCCCGCAAGGGCTACAGCGCCTGATGGAGGTCAGCTCAAGCCAGAAGCCGAATCGCTGGCAACACGCCTGGTATCCCGTGGCCTTCGTGCGGGACCTGGATACCCTGAAGCCAACCCCCTTCACGCTGCTGGGGCAGGACCTGGTGCTGTGGTTTGAGCGCAGCAGCCAGCAGTGGCGAGCCTTTGCCGATGTGTGCCCGCATCGGCTGGTGCCGCTCTCCGATGGCCGGTTGAACGCCGCAGGGGAACTGGAATGCCCGTATCACGGCTGGAGCTTCAACGGAACGGGCCACTGCACCGCCATTCCTCAGGCTGAGCCTGGCAGCAGCATCAGCCAGCGCAGCCACTGCCGCAGCTACGCCACCGCTACGGCTCAAGACCTGCTGTTCGTCTACAGCGGTGAGGCCGAGGAAGCCGCCGAGCAACCGCTGCCGCTGGTGCCTGTGCTGGATGAGCCCGGCTGGCTGGTGCAGGACACCTTCCGCGACCTGCCGATGGATGCGCTCACCCTGCTGGAGAACGTGCTGGATGTGAGCCATGTGCCGTTCACCCACCACGCCACGGTGGGGCGCCGCGAGAACGCCGGACCGGTGGCTCTGGAACTCACGGAATTCGGGGCCGAGGGCTTTACCGGTCTGTGGCAGGAGGGCCCGCGGCGGGGGAAGCTCGGCAGCCAGTTCACCACCTACGCCGCACCGTCGCTGATGTGGCACGACCTCACGGCCAAGGGGTTTGCTCGGATTCTCACCGTGGTTTATGCCACACCCATCCGCCGCGGGGAATGCCGCCTATTCGCGCGTTTTCCCTTCCAGTTCAACTCCCCCTGGCCGGGCAGGCTGCTGAGGCTGAGGCCCCAGTGGCTGCAGCACCTGGGCAACCACGTGGTGCTGGAAGACGACCAGCTCTTCCTGCATTGGCAGGAGCGGGTGCTGGAAGAGCGCGGCGGCAGCCATCAAACCGTGCGCAGCTTTCACCTGCCCACCAGCGCCGACCTCTACGTGCGTGCCTTGCACGATTGGGTGAACCGCTACGGAGGTGAGCCCTTCCCGGGTGAACGCCTACCCGAACGCCAAACAAGCCGATCGCTGATGGAGCGCTACGAAGCCCACACGCGGCACTGCCGCAGCTGCGCGGGCGCCGATCGCCGCCTGCAGAGGCTGCAACCGATCAGCTGGGGGCTGGCGGCGATCGCCGCGGTAGCAGCGGCTTGGCTGGGGCCTGGCCTGTGGGGCGCCGTGGCGCTAGTGATTGCCGCAGCTGCGGGTGTTGGTGGCCTAAAGATCCAAAGCTGGCTGGCGCAGCTGCGCTACGGCAGCGGTCGACCACCTCGCAACCGCTGAGCATCGCTGCGCTGCGCCGCACTCCGCATCCGCCGTTCCTTCCAAAACGCTCGCCATTTGCGATCCAGGATCAAGCCGGCTGCCACCAGGGTGATGGCATTGGCCGCAATCAACGGACCATCACCGGTCAGCAGGCCATAAACACCCCAAAGAGCCACACCGGCGCTGAACAGGGCATACATGCGCAGCGAAATGCCGGAGGTATCGCCCGTGCGCAGCGTTTTGATCGCCTGCGGGATGAAGCTGAGCGTGGTGAGGCTGGCAGCGACGTAGCCCAACAACACCACCGCCGGAGGCTGAACGGTCATCGGCAGGGGAGTTGAAAGGGAACAGGAGCCTCCAGCAGCATGGGGCGGCCGGTGAGGGGATGCTGCAGCTGAAGGGCGCAGGCGTGCAGATGCAACCGTTCTGCACCCCAGGCTGCCGGCTCTCCATACAGCGGATCTCCAAAGATCGGATGGCCGATGGCGCTGAGATGCACCCGCAGCTGATGGGAGCGACCGGTAACGGGCTCGAGCTCAAGCCTGCTCATGGCAGCGTTCTGCCCGGTGGGCTGGATCTCCTCAAGCCTCCGCCAACGGGTGATGCAGGGCTTCCCCGCCGGATCCACGCCATACAAAGGCGGGCGATGCTGCCGTTTGGCGATCGGCAGCTCAATCACCCCCTCGGCTTCAGCCGGCACACCGTGCACATCGGCCACGTAGCGCTTCAGCACCTGGCGCTCTGCGAACAGGAGACTCAAGGCGCGATGCAGTTCGGGCGTCAGCGCTACCAGGATCAACCCGGAGGTGTCGCGATCGAGGCGATGCACCAATTGGGCCTCGGGCCAGCGGTGCTGCACCCGCGTGATCAGCGAATCGGCCAAGGCTTGCCCCAGGCCTGGCTGGCAGAGCAAGCCAGTGGGCTTATCGAGCACCAGCAGATCGTCGCAGTGGTGAATGATCCAGGTGGGATCCAGCGGCTCAGCCATCACCAGCGGCCTTGCCATGGCCGTTGCGGTTTGACGACGCCACACTGACAGCAGCTGAGGCAGCCCCGTGGCTCTGGATCGCTTCAAACAGGCCCTGGCCGCCCTGCTGGATCAGGCCCCCACCGATCCGCTGGAGCGCGACGAATACTTCGAACTGCACACCCTGCCCACCGGCGGCGGCAGCGGTTTTGAAGTGGTGATCTGCGATGAGGAGAACGAAATCTTCGCGGTGATCTACACCGACCGCCTCTTTGAAGAAGGGGAGGAAGGCCAGGAGGCGGTGGAAGCACTGGTGCCGGAGTTTCTGGAGCAGGCCTTCGGACTAGAGCCGGATGAATGGGAATCAACCGAACCGTTTGATCTGGGTTGGCGCAGCCGCGAATACCTGTGGTTCATGGAATTCCGCCTGCCCGGGCTCACCCCCACCTGCCGCTTCGACTAACGCTCCAGCTGCAGCACCTGCAGCTCCAGGCGCGGACGACTGAGCAGCAAAACAGCGCCATGGCCCTCCGGCCATGGCAAACCGGTAGCGCGGCGCAGGGCCATGCGCTCCAGCAAGGCCATGCCACAGGTTTCCACCAACACAACCGGCATGGTGCTCTCACTGCCGCGCATGGCCTGCAGATCCAGGGCCTGCTGAGCCGCTCGGGTGCTGCGCTCGAGCCCCAACCGCTCCACCAGTTCACCCCAGAGATGATTCACCGGCGTGCAGGCCGCCAGGTCCAGATCATTCACCTCCATGGCTGCCTCGGCCGCGCCGCCCCAGCTTGCCGGGTCAGTCGCGATGCAGGTGCACAAAGTGCGGCGCAAACAGGAGCACCCGCTCCCCTAGGCGCTCCTGCTGCGCGTCGAGGGCAAAGGCACCGCCGGCCATGAAATCGGCGGCTCGCTGCATCTGATCGGCTGGAAGGCTGGTGAGATTGAGCAACACGGTGGCGTGATCTCGCAGCGCCATCACAGCCTCCTGAACCCCCTCCAAGCTGGAGGGTTGCATCACCATCACCTCCGCTCCCCAGGCCTGGGGGTTGGGGGTGAGATCCGGTAAGAAGCGATCCATGCCTGCACCCTGGCGGCTCCAGGCAGGAAGCGCCAGGGGGCTAGGCAGCCCTAGGCGTGATCCGCAGCAAAGCGCTCCAGCATCTCCTGGCTGGGGTGAATCGTTTCGAGCTCGTCTTCGTTATCGAGGAAGGCATCAAAGGAGCGGTAGCGGCGGATGCAGGGAGGCTCCTGGGTGGCATCTGCGAACACCTCCTGCCAGCTCAGCTCCTTCGGCTTGATCTCCTGGAAGTTATGGAGCGCTTCCTCCAGATCAGCCGCATCGCCGCAGCCGTCGCCCTGCCAGATCAGTTCGTAGAAGGTCATGTGCGTCAGAGCGCTTCACCCAGCCCAGCATGAAGCGCTGAGGTAACAACTGATCACAGCCCCTAGGCAGCTTCAACCACGCCCCTAACTTGCGGTCGCAGCTGCTGCTGGAAACATGAGCATTGGCGAAGTGTTCCTGGAGAGCCTCTCCACCGGCGTGATCACCAGCGAAGAAATCGCCTGGGTGACCCGCAAACAGGCACAATTCAGCCGCGAAGAGGAAGCGGTAGCCCTCAAATTGGGGCGCCTGCTCGATAACGGCCAGATCCAGATCGGCTGCCGCCTTCTGCAGGCCTGAGCACTCCGGCGGCGTCAGATCAGCTCCGGATGGGCGGGATCCCCCTTGAAGGGTCCCTGCACGGCAGAGGTGATCCAGCCGCCATAAAACCCTCCCGGCTGGGGCTCCACCCGCTCGCCATCCAGCCAGCAGCCATCCATCAGCGCTGGATACAGCGCAAACCAGCCGGCCAGGGCTGCAAAAGCCTCCGTGGGCTGCGGGTAACTCCACAGGGCGCGCTCAAGGCGCCGCTCTCCCACCACCACGGAGAAGTAGCGGGCCACGCCTTTCCACTCACAGAAACTGCGGCCGGCAGCTGGCTCCAGAAGATCCAGGCGCACAGCCTCCGGCGGCACATACACCGTGGGGGGATGGAACGTTTCCAGCACCCTCAGGCTCACGTTGCCTTGCACCAACACCTCGCCCAGGGCGATCACCTCGATGCGTTGATCGCAGGGCACCAGGGCAGGCGGGCGCGGGTAATCAGCCACCCGCTCCACCCGCGCAGCAGCAACGTCGTCCGCCATGGGGTCAGCCGGGAATGAAGGTGCGCAGGCGCCTTGCTTCCTCACCGGCGCGGCGTTGCAGCTCCTGATCGCTGAGGTGCTCGTCCTCGCGGAGCTGCGCGGCGATTACGTCCTGCTCACTCACGGCAAACCCTTCTGCCTGGGCGATCTCCAAGAGCTCCTCGAGATCGAGGGGATGCTGCAAGCGCGGCAGCAAATGGGCTTGCTGGCGCGCATGGGCCAGAAAGGCATCGAGCTGTTCGAGCGACAAAAGATCACCTGAGCTCTGGCCGTCCTAGCCAAAACCCTCGCCAAGGGGGACGGCGCGTTCCAAACTTGAACGAGTCGAGCCACGTTCATGAGCCGCAGCGCCAGCGACCCGCAGACACCCCTGCCCCTCTGGATGCGCCGCGGCGGAGCCGCACTCACCGCGCTGGTGGCGGTGTTGTTCGTGGTGCTGCTGGTGCAGGTGCGGCAGCAGGGAGCACGCCTGCAAACCCTCCAGGACAAAGTGCAGACCCTGGAAAACGCCAACGATCTCGATCGCACCAACGCCCTGGAAGAACAGGTGCGCTCCACCGCCGAGCGGCTGCAGAACCTGGAGGGGCTGGAGCAAACCGTCCAGAGCCTGAGCAGCGAGCAGGCGGGGCTGCGGGCCCAGCTGCGCAGTCAGCTAAGGGAACCGCAATACGCCCTGGAGGATGGGATGGGCACCGCTAAACCCAAACCCGGCCGGATGCCCGCCCTGCCTCCTCTGCCCAGCGGCCAGGAATGAGCCAGCCAGCCTCGGCTCAGCGGCTGAGCCGGGTGCAGCAACCGGTGATCCCGGTGATGGGCGAGCTGATCAGCCAGACCCCCGGCACCCTCTCCCTCGGCCAGGGCATGGTGAGTTGGGGACCACCCGATCAGGTGCGCTCGGCAGCGGCGGCGGCCCTGGCCGATCCCGGGGCATCGCTCGATCGCTACGGCCCGGTGGCCGGCAACCCTGAGCTACGCCACGCTCTCAAGCAGTGGCTGCAAAAGGAACACCAGCTCGATCTCAGCTGCAGTGAGCTGCTGATCACCGCCGGCAGCAACATGGCCTTCAACGCCCTGGTGCAGGTGCTCTGCGACCCCGGCGATGAGCTAATCCTGCCGGTTCCTTACTACTTCAATCACGAGATGGCGATCCGCCTGGCGGGCGGCATCCCCATAGCAGTGCACGCCGGCGTGATTCCTGATCCGCAGCAGCTGGCGGCTGCGATCACACCCCGCACCCGGGCGATCGTGACCATCTCCCCCAACAACCCCAGCGGAGCTGTGCTGCCGCGGGAAGTGCTGGAGGCGATCAATCGGCTCTGCGCCGATCACGGTCTGCTCCACATCAGCGACGAGGCCTATGCCCTGTTCGGCTATGGCAGTTCCGCCATGTGGAGCCCCGGCAGCGCAGCTGGCAGCGGCGCCCACACCGTGACGCTGGGCTCACTCTCCAAAAGCCACGGCATGGCGGGATGGCGCATCGGCTGGGCAGTGGTGCCCACAGCGCTGATGGCAGATCTGGCCAAAGTGCAGGACACGATCCTGATCCACCCGCCCCATCTCAATCAACGCGCTGCCCTGGCAGCCCTGGAGGCTGGCGGCGACTGGTGCCGCCAGCGAATCGCCACCCTGCTTCCACGCCGGCAGCAGGTGCTCAAGGCTCTGCAACGAGCGAACGCCCCTTGGCAGCTGGCCTGCCAACCGGATGGCGCCTTCTACGCATTGCTGCAGCTGCAGAGCTCTCTCAGCAGCGATCAAGCCATGGAGCGACTGATCCGCGAACACCAGGTGGCTCTTGTGAGCTGCAGCAGTTTTGGCCTGGAAAGCTGCTGGCTGCGGCTCAGCTACGGGATGTTGGCCGAAGCGGATTTGGCTGAAGCGCTCAAGCGGCTGATGGGGGGACTGGAGCAGCTCGCGCTCGGTTGAGGAGCGAAGCAGAAGCGGCTCGTGCTCAGCCCTTCACGGCATCGCCGCTGGCACTGGGCAGGATGTAGCGCTGCAGGCCGATGAACAACGCCAGCACCGGCAGGATCGACACCACTGCACCGGCGGCCACCAGGCGCCAGTCGAGGGAGAAGCTGCTGGCCAACTGCTGAAGACCCAGCGGCAGGGTGTAGAGATTCGGGTCGTCGAGGATCACCAACGGCCAGAGGAAATCACTCCAGGTGCCGATGAACACGAACATCGCCAGGGTGATCAAATCGGCCCGGGCAGCGGGGATCATCACGTTCCACCATTCCCCCAGCGGCGTACAGCCATCGATGCGGGCCGCTTCTTCCAATTCGACGGGCACGCCGGCGAAGCTCTGGCGCAGCAAAAAAATGCCGAAGGCCGTGGCGGCCTGGGGAATGATCAGCGCCCAGAGGGTATTGCGCAGCCCCAGCTGCACCATCAGCAGATAGAGCGGGATCATCACCACCTGAAAGGGGATCAGGATCGTGGCCACCACCAGGGCCAACACCAACCCCCGACCGGCGAAGCGCATGCGCGCCAGGGGGTAGGCCGCCAGCGAGCAGAACAGCAGATTGGCCAGCACCGCCAGGCCGCTCACGATGGCGCTATTGCGGATGTAGCCCAACATCGGGTTGTCGTTGAACAACCGCTGGTAGGCCTCGAAGCTGGGTTGGCTCGGCAGCAGCGCCGGTGGGGTGGTGAAGATGTTCTCGGCGGGGCCCTTGAGCGAGGTGCTCACCAACCAGAAGAGCGGCACCAGCATCGCCAGCGCGATCAACAGCAACAGGGCCAACTGCAGGCCGCTCGCGAGCAGTGTGCGGGGCCGACCGCTCGCGGGTTGAGCCATCAGAGGCGGGGGCGCTCAGCCGGAGCGAGATCACCCACCGGCAGGGGAGCCTTCTGGGGGTGCAATGGCGAGCGCTGACTGCCAGCCACCAGCCGGTTGAGGGCATTCACGAACGCCTGGGCAGCAGCCACCACGATGTCGGTGTCAGCGGCGTGGCCTGAATAGAGCACGCCATCGGCCCTCAGGCGGATCGTCACCTCGCCCATGGCGTCGATGCCCTCGGTGACCGACTTCACCGAAAACTCCACCAGCTCGTTGGGCACCCGCGCCAGATGATTGAGGGCCTGGCACACGGCATCCACCGGACCGGTGCCGATCGCCGCTTCAGTGAGCTCAGCGCCATCACTGTTCACCAGGGTGACGGTGGCCGTGGGCTGCAGGTTGGTGCCGGTGCTCACCTGCACCAACTTGAGGCTGTAGCGCGCTTCATCCTGTTGCTGCACCTGCTCGCTCACGATCGCCTCGAGGTCGCGGTCGGTTATTTCGCGCTTGCGATCCGCCAGCTCCTTGAAACGGGCGAAGGCGTCGTCGAGGTCGTCGCGCTCGAGGCTGTAGCCCAGCTCCTCAAGCCGGGCGCGGAAGGCGCTGCGGCCGCTCAGCTTGCCGAGGGAGATGCGGTTATCGGCAAGGCCGATCGTGCGCGCATCGATGATTTCGTAGGTGAGGCGGTTCTTGAGTACGCCGTCCTGGTGGATACCGCTTTCATGGGCGAAGGCGTTGGCACCCACGATCGCCTTGTTGGGCTGCACGGCCATGCCGGTGAGATTGCTCACCAGGCGTGAGGTTTTGTAGATCTCTTCCGTTCGCACGCCTGTAAGAGGCTCCGTGCTCTCAGCGGGGCGCCCCAGAAAGGGATTGAAATAGCTGCGCCGCACATGCAGCGCCATCACCAACTCCTCGAGCGAGGCGTTGCCGGCCCGTTCGCCGATGCCGTTGATGGTGCACTCGAGCTGGCGGGCGCCGTTCTTCACCGCCTCGAGGAAGTTGGCGACAGCCAGGCCGAGATCGTTGTGGCCATGCACCGAGATCACCGCCTGATCGATGTTGGGCACATGGCGGTTGATGCCATCAATCAGGGCACCGAATTCGGCCGGGGTGGTGTAGCCCACCGTGTCGGGGATGTTGATCGTGGTGGCGCCAGCAGCGATCGCAGCCTCGATCACCTGATACATCAACTCCGGATCGGAGCGGCCGGCGTCCTCGCAGGAGAACTCCACGTCGTCGACGAGGGAGCGGGCGTAAGCCACCATCTCGCCAGCGATCTGCAACACCTCGGCGCGGCTCTTGCGCAGCTTGTGCTCGAGGTGAATGTCGCTGGTGGCAATAAAGGTGTGAATCCGGCGGTTCACCGCAGGGGCCACCGCATCAGCGCAGGCCTTGATATCGCCCTTGGCGGCCCGGGCCAAGCCACAGATCACCGGACCATCAGCGGTGCCCACTGAGGCGGCAATGCGCTGCACAGCGTTGAAATCGCCAGGGCTGGCAAAAGGAAAGCCCGCCTCAATGATGTCGACGCCCAGGCGAGCCAGCTGCTGCGCGATCGCCAGCTTCTCCTCGAGATTCAAGCTGGCACCAGGGGACTGCTCCCCGTCGCGCAGGGTGGTATCGAAGATCAATACCCGGCCGGGATCGCGGGCCATGGCGGCTACAAGTCGGAATGGTTATGAGTTAGCCCCAGTTTAGGGGTGTGGCCTCAGCTGCGGCCAAGGGAGGGCTGGAGCCCTTCGTGCTTCTCCAGCTGGCTGCGCAGGTCCGCCAGATCCACAAAGCGATCGGCCGCGTTGCGCAGCTCCCGCGGCACCATGCCATCGGTGCTCATCAACACCACCTTCAGGCCCTTGATCCGCAGCACCTCGATCAGCCGCTCCAGATCACGGCTACCGCTCAGCAGCCACACCTCATCGCTGCGGTGCGTCACAGACAGCAAATCAATGGCGATCTCCACATCAAGGTTGGCGCGGGCAAACTGCCGCTGATCCGCATCACCACCCACCTCCCGCAGCGGCTTGGACCGCACCGTGAAGCCCAGGCTGGTGAGGGCATCACGAAACGGGCGCTGGTCTGTGGGGTCCTTCAGGCCCGTGTACCAAAAGGCACTGCCGATCTCCACTCCTGGCGTGGCAGTGGCATGGCTCAGCAGACGGCGCGGGTCGAAAAACCAGCCCAGCTTCTGCTGCACATAAAACATGCTGTGGCCGTCGACCGCCAGAGCGAGCTGCATCGCTGCCGAATCACTGGCTCGAGCCTAAAAGCAGCGCGTAAAGTCGCCGCACTCTGAGCTGGGACCTTGGCCACCGGCGCACTGGCCACGGAGACCACCACCCACGGCGAACTCGCCCTGGTGCTGCACGCGCACCTTCCCTACGTGCACTCCAGCGAACCAGGCTCCCTCGAGGAAGACTGGTATTTCCAGGCCCTGCTGGAGTGCTATTTGCCGCTGCTCGATGTGCTCGAGGCAGCAGCGGCAGACCCACGCCAGCGGCCGCGCCTGAGCATGGGGCTCTCGCCCACGCTGCTCTCACTGCTGAGCAATGCGGAACTAAGCCGCCGCTTCGGGCCCTGGCTGGCAGTGCGGCAAGAGCTACTGCTGCAATCTCCTGTCGGCTACGAGCCGGCGGCCGCGGATCTCGCCCAACAGCTCAGCGCCACGGCAGCGGCGTGGAAGCGCTGCGATGGCAACTTGCTGCCCCGCTTCCAGCGGCTCCAGCAGGCCGGGGTGCTCGATCTGCTCACCTGTGCCGCCACCCACGGCTACCTGCCGCTGCTGCGGGATTGCCCTGAAGCCGTGCGCGCCCAACTGCTCACAGCGGTGCGGGAACACCAGCGCCTGCTGGGGGTGCGACCCCAGGGCATCTGGCTACCGGAATGCGCCTACTACGAGGGCCTGGATCGGCTGCTGGTGAGCTGCGGCCTGCGCTACGCGATCCTCGACGCCCACGGCCTGCTGCACGGCCAACCCCGGCCCCGCTACGGGGTGTACGCCCCCATCTGCACCCCTGCAGGAATGGCCTTCTTCGGCCGCGACAGTGAGTCCACCCTGCCGGTGTGGAGCGCCCGCGATGGCTACCCCGGCGATACCAGCTACCGAGAGTTCCACCGCGACCTGGGCTGGGACCTCCCCGATGGCGAACTAGAGCAACGGGGCATCACCTGCCGCCGGCCCCTCGGCCTGAAACTGCACCGCGTCAGCGGCCGCGACTGCAGCCTGGATGGCAAGCAGCCCTACGAGCCGGCAGCGGCCCATGCCGCTGCTCGCCGCGATGCCGCCCACTACCTACAGGGCCGGGCCCAGCACCTCCAGCAACTGCAGAACGCCATGGAGCGCCCACCGCTGCTGGTGGCTCCTTTCGATGCCGAGCTGTTCGGCCACTGGTGGTTTGAAGGTCCGCGCTTTCTGGCGGAGCTATTCCGGCAGGCACCGGATCAGGGGGTTGGCCTGGCCACCTTGCGCGACACCCTCAGTCGCGGCGCCAGCCTGCAGCTCTGCCAACCCTCCCCCTCCAGCTGGGGGCAAGGGGGGTATCACAACTACTGGCTCAACGACAGCAATGCCTGGGTGATCCCGGAGTGGCATCGGGCGTCGCGAGCGATGGTGCAGCGAGTGAGCCGCGGCGTGGGCAGCGAGCATGCCCGTGAACTGCTCAACCAGGCCGGCCGCGAGCTGCTGCTGGCCCAGAGCTCCGATTGGAGCTTCATCCTGCGGGCCGGCACTACCACTGAACTGGCGCGCGAGCGGATTGAGCGGCACCTGGGTCGCTTCTGGCAGCTGCTGGGCGCCATCGATGGCGAGGTGGAGCTGCCCGAAGGCTGGCTTGAAGCGGTGCGCGCCGAAGACGCCCTGTTTCCGCTGATCAACGCCGCAGACTGGGCCCTGATCCCGGCTGCTGCACCCTGAACACCACCGGCGCGCTCTCCCCCCGCCAGCAACTGGAGCTGCTGGATCAGGCCCTGACCCCTGAGCAGCAATTCGAGGCGAGCCTGCAGCAGCGTCACCTCGCCTCACCGCTCCGCACGGCGCTGCGGGTGCTCCAGCTGAATCTGGGCAAGCTCTGCAACATGCGCTGCAGCCACTGCCATGTGGATGCGGGCCCCCATCAGGGCCACACCCTGATGAGCGACGCCGTGGTGGAACAGTGCATCGCAGCGATGGCGCGGCTGCAGCCGGCAGTGGTGGATCTCACTGGTGGGGCTCCGGAGCTGCATCCGCGCTTCAAGGAGCTGGTGCTGGCGGCCCGGGCCCAGGGATGCCACGTGATCGATCGCTGCAACCTCACGGTGCTGCTGCTGCCAGCGTTGCGGGATCTGGCGGCGTTCCTGGCGGAGCAACAGGTGGAGATCGTGGCGAGCCTGCCCCAGCCCGAAGCGGAGAGCACCGATGCCCAGCGCGGCGATGGGACCTGGGAAGCCTCGATCGAGGCGCTGCGGCGGCTCAACGCACTCGGCTACGGCCAAGGCGATCCCAGGCGGCAGCTCACGCTGATGAGCAATCCCGCCGGCACACGCCTGCAGCAGCTCACCCCCTGCGACACCCTGCAGTGGAAACAGCGCCTCCAGGAGCTGGCGGGGGTGCAGTTCGATCAACTGATCGGCCTCAACAACATGCCGATCGCCCGCTTCCTGGAGCAGCTGCAACGCGATGGCCACGTGAACTGCTATCTGAAGCTGCTCCATCACGCCTTCAACGCCGAAGCGCTCAATGGCCTGATGTGCCGCGACACGCTCTCGGTGGCTGCCGATGGACAGCTGTTCGACTGCGATTTCAACCAGATGCTCGAGCTACCGCTCGGCAGCACCGCAACCACGATCGAGACGATCACCCGCGAACAGCTCCAGCAGCGAGCCATTCAGTGGGGCAACCACTGCTTCGGCTGCACCGCCGGCCAGGGCAGCTCCTGTGCCGGGGCTACGGCCTGAGCATCCGCAGCGCCAGCTGCAACTCACGGCCCTGCATCAGCATCAGCCCCGCCTTCACGCTCCAGGGCGCCACGACAAACAAGCGCACCATCGCTGCAATCAGCTGGGGCAGGCTGAGCGTGTTGGTGAGAAAGCCAAACCACTGCTCGCGGGGCAAGGAGAAGAAGGTGGTGAAGTGGGCGCGCAACTGCGACTCCGAGAACCGCATCAACTTCTCCAAACCGAAGCGATACAGCGCATGCCGGCGCTGCAGCTCCAGGGGCCAAAGAGCCTGCCAGGCCTGAGCCGCCAACGGCTGAGGGCCGGCGAGGGGATCCTGCAGACCGGCAGCGATCGCATCAGCCAGGGCGGGGGCACGCCGCAGCAGCGATCCCACCATGTAGCCCGAGGCCGGGTGCACCATCGACGCTGAGCCGCCGAAACCCACCACCCGCTGCTGCAGATCCGGCAGGGGCAAGTTCATTGGAAACAGGCAGAACTCCTCGTGCTGCACCTGTTCCAAGCTGATGCCGCGCAGAGCCAACCGCCTCAGCAGCCGATCCTTGAGCACGTCGTAGGGCACCGCCGGCGCCAGCGCTAGGGAGGTCTCTTCCACAAAGAACACCCCCTCGCCGAAATCCATGGCGTAGAGGAAGGTGGGCGGCGCGCAGCGGCGCTCCGCCTCGCTGAGGTGATCAGAGCGGTAATCCATCAGCACGAACTGGCCCGGATCCACCGGCGGCGCTGAGAAATGACCAACGATGCCGTAGGCGGCCTGACCCGCCACCGGCCCCTCATCAGGGCGCTGCACAAAGCGGGAGTGATGGCCGCTGGCATCAATCACCAGGCGCGCCCGCAGGCGCTCGCCGGCCTCGGTGATCACCACCGACCCGGCCTCGTCGTGCTCAATCGCTGCCGCGCGGCCTTGATGCCAGCTGACACCGCCGTTCTGGCAGCCTCCCCACCAATGCTGCTGCAGCGCAGTTTTGTCGAACAGGCCGTAGTCGATGCCATGGGCCATGGCGCTAGTGGCGAGCCGATCACCGAAATAACTGCGGGTGTCGTGCCAGCGATGGCCCAGCAACTGCTGCAAACCGAGCTCGTCCACCTCCGGCCCCCAGATGCCGTAGGTATTGGCCCAAGGGGCAGCTGGATCGTCCGGCGCCAGGCCCTGCACCGCCACCCCCCGTTCGCAAAGGGCGGCCGCGATACACAGGGCCGCCGGGCCGGCACCGAGCACCAGCACATCGATCAAGGGGAGCTGAGCCATCAGAGCTGCACCTCTAGCACCGCCCGGTTGTTGGCCTGAAGCCCCTCGGATTCGAGGATCTGAAGCTCAGGATCAGCGATCACCTCGATGCGATGCGCTCCTTGAGGCAGATCCAACGGCACGCTGAACTGCTCGCTCGCTCTAGCGGCCAGCCAGGGCAGGCGCAGATAGCGATGGCCGGAGTAGCGATCGTTCACCACGACAGCTACCCCCACATCGCTCACATCCATCGCACCGCGATTCACCACGCTGAAGCAGGCGGCACCGGCCTCAAAGCGCAACTGCTCCACTGCCAAATCACTCACCAGCGTGTGCAGCCGCTGCAACGGGTAGAGCACCAGGCGCTTCACAGCCCGAAGGCGGCTACCGGGGTGCTCGTGGTGCAGATGGCCGCCATAACGCAGATCCACACTGCAGCCATGGAGATGCAGGTGAGCACCCTCCATGGGAATCGTCACCCGTCCGGTGGTGGGATCGGTATCAAAGAAGCCGCAGCACTCCCATTGGAGGGAGCGCCCCAGATAACGAATCGGATCGGCCGGATCACCTGGGTCGTGCTCCGCCAGCCGGTAGTGCTGCAGCAGCTGATAGATGCTGCGGCTGGCCGTGCCATCGCTGGCTGAGCTGCCCGCGATAGCGGTATTGCGGCGCTGCTGCCCCATACAGAGCTTGGAGGCCACGGTGATCACCAGCGAGTGCCACTCGAGCTCAGCCCTCAGGCCGTAGATCGGCGCCTCCACCAGGCGCCCCTCACAGCGCAATCGCGCGATGGCCTCAGCCACCAGATCTTGAAGCAGGCTTCCGTCCACCACCCCCAGCTCCGGGAGGGTCAGCGGCACCTTCAAGCCGGAGGCATCGCCGCTGAAGCACACATAGGGAAAGTGCGAACTGCCATCCCCCGGCTGCAGAGCGCGAATCCCGCCATCACTGGCCTGGCATTTCCAGATGGTGGTGTTGCCGGCGGCGTTGGGCAGGAAGGTGAGCTCGCCGTTGTCGATGCTGGTGGTGGTGCCTAAACCCAGCACATCCCCTTCCAGGGGAATGGCCTCGAGAGGGAGGTGTTCATGCACATCCCCCTGGATCAGATCACTCACCGTGTTGGCGATCCAGAGATCGCCGCGGTGATCAGGCATCGGCAGAGGCGTCCACCGGTGCAACCTCGTCGGCCGCGGACTCGGCCACTTCCTCCTCAGCCGCAGGCGGCACCAGCACCACTTCCGAGAGGCGATCGCCGCTATCGAGGCGCTGCAGCCGCACACCGGTCGCCGCACGCGACTGCTGCGGCACTGCATCGGCCTGCATGCGCACGATCACACCCTTCTCGCTCACCAGCAGCAGCTCTTCGCCGGCGCCGAGCACCTTGAGGCCAACGAGCACATCGCCATCGCGCCTGAACTTCATGCAGCGCAGGCCCATGCCCGCCCGCTTCTGAATGCGGAACTGATCCACCGGCACCCGCTTGCCCAGACCACTGGCTGAAGCCACCAGCACCCAGGGACCTTCGCTGGGGGCCACCTCCTCGGTGTCCTCATCATCGGCAGCGGTGCTGCTGCTCTCCACACGATCGGCCAGCTCCACCGGAAGCACATCCATGCTCACCAGCTGGTCGCCGGTGCGGAGGTTCATGGCGCGCACGCCTCGGGCGGTTCGTCCAAGCGGACGAAGCTCCTCATCACTGAGGCGGAAGTGGATGGTCATCCCGTTGCGGGAGCCGATCAGCAAGCTGTCGCCGGGTTGGGCGAGACGCACCCAGGTGAGCGCATCACCTTCCTCCAGGGAGATGGCGATCAAGCCATTGGAGCGGATATTGCTGAACGCTGAGAGACGGGTGCGCTTGATGTAGCCGCCGCTGGTGAGCATCACCAGCACCGCATCTTCAGCAAACTCACTCACCGCCAGCAGTGAGGTGATCTGCTCCTCGCGGGGAATCGGCAACAACTGCACGATCGGTGTGCCTTTGGCCGTGCGGCTGCACTGCGGCACGCGATAAGCGGGCACGGTGTACACCACACCGCGATCAGAGAAGAGCAGCAGTGAATCGTGGTCGTTGCAGCTGATGAACAGCCGCACGGCCTCTTCACCCTGGCTGCGCGTGCCGGCCTTACCGCGGGTACCGCGGCTGGTGGCCTCAAATTCGCTCACCGGCATCCGCTTCAGGTAGCCGTTTTCGGTGAGCAACACCACCGAGCGCTCGTTGGCGATCAGATCGATGTCTTCGAGGCCACCTTCCATATCGAGGATCTCGGTGCGGCGCGGCGAGTTGTAGCGGGAGCGCAGCACCCCCAGCTCCTCGGTGATCAGAGCGAACACCCGCTCCTTGCGGGCAAGGATGTCTTGGTAGTCGGTGATCTTGGCGAGCAGATCCTCGTGCTCCAGCCGGATCTTGTCCGCTTCTAGAGCCGTGAGACGGCGCAGCTGCATCTGCAGGATCGCGTCGGCCTGGATGTCGCTGAGGCCGAAGCGATCCATCAGCTCCGAGCGAGCCGTGGCGGTATCGGCAGCGGCGCGGATCAGGGTGATGATCGCGTCGAGATTGTCGAGGGCGATCAGCAGGCCGAGCAGGATGTGATCGCGCTCTTCGGCCTTGCGCAGCAGATAGCGAGTGCGCCGCTCGATCGTCTCGACCCGGAAGTCGAGGAACACCTCGAGCATCTTGCGCAGGGTGAGCAGCACTGGCTCGCCCTTCACCAGCGCGAGCATGTAGGCGCTGAAGTTGCTCTGCAGCGGGGTGAGCTTGAACAGGTTGTTCAACACCACCTGCGGGTAGGCATCACGCCGCAGCTCGATCACGATCCGCATACCATCGCGATCGGACTCGTCGCGGATGTCGGCGATGCCCTCGAGCTTTTTGTCGTTGACCAATTCGGCGATGCGCTCGATCAGCGCTGCCTTGTTGGTCTGATACGGCAACTCGGTGATGATCACCGCGTCGCGATCCGGCCGACCCTTGGCTTCGATCGTTTCAATCGAGGCGACACCGCGCATGGTCACCGAGCCGCGGCCTGTGGCGTACATCTCGCGGATGCCGCTGCGGCCCAGGATCTGACCGCCGGTGGGGAAATCAGGGCCCGGGATGAGCCGCAGAAGCTCACGGTCTTCAAGCTCTGGGTTCTCGATCAGAGCGAGCAGACCATCGATCAGCTCGGTGAGGTTGTGGGGCGGGATGTTGGTCGCCATCCCCACGGCAATGCCGGTGGAGCCATTGAGCAGCAGCTGCGGGATGCGCGATGGCATCACCGTGGGCTCCTGCTGCGAGCCGTCGAAGTTGTCGATGAAATCGACGGTTTCGCACTCGATGTCTTCGAGCAGGCTGTCGGTGGTGAGCGCCTGCAACCGCGATTCGGTGTATCGCATGGCGGCCGGCGGATCGTTATCCACCGAGCCGAAGTTGCCGTGGCCGTCGATCAACGGCAAGCGCATCGAAAAGTCCTGCGCCATCCGCACCAGCGCGTCGTAGACCGCCGTATCGCCGTGGGGGTGGTACTTACCCAGCACCTCACCCACCACACGGGCGCATTTGCGGTAGGGGCGATCGCTGGTGAGGCCCAGCTCGTACATCGCGTAGAGGATGCGCCGATGCACCGGTTTCAGGCCATCACGGGCATCGGGCAGGGCCCGACCCACGATCACGCTCATCGCGTACTCCAGGTAGGAGCGCGACATCTCGTTGCGCAGATCCGCCTGGATGATGCGCCCGTCTGATCCAGAAGGCCCCTCCGGACCGCCCCCGGAACTCATCTCGCCGGGTTCGGTTGGATCCGCCATTCGACAGGACTTTGATTAGAACGCATTTTATCGGTTGTTGCGCCTGTGTCTGCCCCCAGCGCCAGCGCGCCCGCTAGAACCGAACAGGAGCTTCAGGCGCTGCAGCGCAGCGGTGATCTTCAGGTGTGCACCGCGGCGGAGTTTCGCCAGCGGGTGCAGGAGCTCGGGCTCGATCAGGCCTATGCCCGCACCCATGTGGTGGCGGCGAGCGATGCGGGCTTCACGGCCCAGGCCTCGGTGGTGCTGCACCTGGGGCCCAGTGATCCGCCGATGCGCATTGAACGCTGGCGGCTGGGGCCGGCAGAGGCCTGGGGAGGCCACGGCAATACAGATTTGCTGCTGCCGCTCCAGCAGGGCGGCGCTCAGGCCCTGGAGCAACTGCTGCAAGGGCAGCGTCTTCCCTTCAGCGCCAGCGGCCTGGCCAGCGCGCAACAACCGCGCCAGGAGCTGGAAACCCAGCTCTCCCTGGAGCAGATCGGAGCGGGTCAGCTGCTGCTGCACCGCGGCATCAGCGAAAACGGCGTGGTGGCGGTCAGCAGCCGCGATGGCCTCACTCCCACCCCGTGGGGCCCGGTGCTTGGCCCACTGGGCAGCGGGCTGTTCAGCTGCGGCGGGGCCGGCAGCATCGGGCTCACTATGCCTGGCCTGCACAGCCTCGGGCCGGGCTCTCCCGTGCTTGTGGCCGGTGCCCTGGGTTGGGTGAGCGGCGCCGGCGCCGGCCACAACCCTCAAGTGCGACGCCAGGCCAGCGGCCATGCCCTGAGCCCTGGAGCCAGCTGCGCTCTGGCCGTGGATGTGCACGGGTTGCAGCCGCGCTGGATCCGCGCCTTTGAGCACCGGCAGGAGGGGAGCGGTCTGCTGGTGGCGGTGGCAGCGCCTGTGCCGCTCCTCAACAAGGCCATCGCACGCCAGGCCTGCTGCGGCAACAATCAGTTGCAAGCGCCTGTGCTCGATTACGGCATTCCCCGACGGGTCAAACCGAGCCTGGCCACCTCGAGCTACGGCCAGCTGCTCAGCGGTGAGCTGCAGCTTGGCGAGCAGCGGATCCGCTGCGCACCGGCCCACAGTCCACGGCTGGCGGCAGAGATCGCCGAAGCGCTGTGCGAGCAGCTGCGGGCCGGCAGCTTTCCCCTGCGTCTGCCACTGCAGTCATTGCCGCAACGCCCGGCACTCCTGCCGCTGGAGTGAACAGCGCTGAAAAACGGCCGTAAGCTCCCCAGCTGATGAAACCGCTCCAGACCCATGGCTGACGCTCCTGCCCCGACGCCGGACAAAGAGCAGCAGCCTGAGGCCCTCGAGCTGGGAGCCGATGCCGCTCCGACTGCCGCAACGGCCGCTGCCCCTGCCCCAACGGCCACCGCGCCTGCAGAGGCACCTGCACCTCAGCCCGAGCCTGAGCCTGAGGCACCAGAGCCCCCAACCGCACCGGTGGCAGAGGTTCCCGCCCCTGTCGTGATCGACACCCCCACCGTGGCCAGCACCATCGAGGTGCCCGCAAAACCGCCAGTGAACCCCACACCCGCTGAGGAAGGCGGCGAATGGGATCTGCTGGTGCAAAAGCTGCGCAACTGGATCGCCAGTGGCCAGCTTCAACAGCAATGGCAGGCAGCGCGCACACCCCTGAGCTTGCTGGCAGGGCTGATCGCCGTGCTGCTGGTGCTGAGGGTGTATTCGGCTGTGCTGGGGGTGCTCGACAGCATCCCGCTTCTGCCCGGCCTCCTGGAGCTGGCGGGGCTGGTGGCGGTGGTTCAGTTCAGCCTCACCCGCCTCGTGCGCAGCGAGGATCGCCGTGAGGTGATCGGCGGTTTGAAGCAGCGCTGGAAGAGCTTCCGGGGCCGGAGCTGAAGAGCTCTTGCGGACCTTGGTATCGGGCCGGTTGATAGCTTGGCCCGATTGCGTCAAGGTCCCTGGTGGAGATTCAGCTCGGTCGTTCCCGCACTGTTCGCCGCGCCTACGGCATCGATGAAATCGCCCTGGTGCCTGGTGGTCGCACCGTGGATCCCGCGGTCACCGACAGCAGCTGGACCCTGGGCGGCGTAACCCGCGAGATCCCGATCATCGCCAGCGCGATGGACGGCGTGGTGGATGTGGGCATGTGCGTAGAGCTCACCAAGCAGGGAGCCCTCGGGGTGCTCAACCTCGAGGGGGTGCAGTGCCGTTACGACGACCCCAACCCCGCCCTCGACCGCATTGCAGCGGTGGGCAAAGAGGAGTTCGTGCCGCTGATGCAGGAGCTCTACAGCCAGCCTGTGCGTGAAGACCTGATCCGCAAGCGCATCGCTGAAATCAAAGAGCGCGGCGGCATCGCAGCGGTGAGTGCCACCCCCGTGGCCGCTCTGAAGTTCGGCAAGGCGATCGCCGAAGCCGGCGCCGATCTGTTCTTTGTGCAGGCCACCGTGGTGAGCACCGAGCATGTGGGGCCTGAAGGCCAAGAAAGCCTGGATCTCGAAGCGCTCTGCCGCGACTTCGGCGTGCCGGTGATCATCGGTAACTGCGTCACCTATGAGGTAGCCCTCAAGCTGATGCGCGCCGGCGCCGCCGGGGTGATGGTGGGCATCGGCCCTGGTGCCGCCTGCACCAGCCGCGGCGTGCTCGGCATCGGCATCCCCCAGGCCACCTCCGTAGCCGACTGCGCCGCCGCCCGCGACGACTACATGAAAGAGAGCGGCCGTTACGTGCCGATCGTGGCCGACGGCGGCATCGTCACCGGCGGTGACATCTGCAAGTGCCTGGCCTGCGGCGCCGATGCCGTGATGATCGGTTCGCCGATCGCCCGTGCCGCCGAAGCTCCCGGCCGTGGCTTCCATTGGGGCATGGCCACCCCCAGCCCTGTGCTGCCTCGCGGCACTCGTATCAAGGTGGGCACCACCGGCAGCCTCGAGAAGATCCTGCGCGGCCCTGCCTCCCTCGACGACGGCACCCAGAACCTGCTCGGCTGCATCCGCACCTCCATGGGCACCCTCGGGGCGCGCACCCTCAAAGAGATGCAGCAGGTGGAAGTGGTGGTGGCACCGTCCCTGCTCACCGAGGGCAAGGTGTACCAGAAGGCCCAGCAGTTGGGCATGGGCAAATAGGCCTGCATCACTGACCGCGCAGACAGCGGCGTTACCCTCATCACGTGCGGGCTTCGGCCCACACACTCCTCACACCCCCCGGCCCGGCGCGTCTGGGCCTTCTGTCTTGTTCAGGCCCTGGTGAGATCTGGTTTCAGCCCTGCCGGTAACGACTTCCAGCAGGGCTGAAACCAGGCCGGAAACCATTGCTAGATTCCCAAAACACTGACCCAACCACGGATGTCCAGCGCCGCAGCCGTCACCGACGCATCCTTCGAGCAGGACGTGCTCAAGAGCGATGTGCCTGTGCTGGTGGATTTCTGGGCCCCCTGGTGTGGCCCCTGCCGCATGGTGGCCCCGATCGTTGACGAAATCGCCAAGGAATTCGAGGGGAAGATCAAGGTGTTCAAGCTGAACACCGACGAGAACCCCAACGTGGCCAGTCAGTACGGGATCCGCAGCATCCCGACCCTGATGGTGTTTAAGGACGGCCAGAAAGTGGACACCGTGGTGGGCGCAGTGCCCAAGACGACTCTCTCTGGCACCATTTCCAAATACCTCTGATCATGCGGAGGGCGTGATCCACCCCCAGATAGCCTTGAAGCCCGGCCATGAGCCGGGTTTTTTCATGCCGCCTTCCAAGCCAACGTCCCGCGATCACCCCTTCGGTTGATGGAGCAGAGCCCTCTTCAGGCCCTCGATCAGGAACTGCAACACCACCCTCAGCGGCGCGCGATCGAGCGCAGCATCGTGAGCTTGCTGGAGATTGCCAAGGGCCGCACCGATGCCGATGAATGGCGGCTGATCAACGGAGCCCTGGCCGATATCCGCGACGGCCTCAACGTGTTCGCCCCACACCGCCATACCCGCAAGGTAACGGTGTTCGGCTCCGCCAGAACCAGTCCCGATGAACCCGCCTACAAGCTCGCCCAGGAGCTCGCGGTGGAGGCCGTTGAGCGTGGCTTTGAGGTGATGACCGGCGCCGGCGGGGGAATCATGGAGGCCGCCAACAGCGGCGCCGGCTGCGAGAACAGCATCGGGCTGAATGTGGATCTGCCGTTTGAGCAGCACGCCAATCGCTTCGTGAATGCCTGCGACGGACGCTTACTGCACTTCCGCTATTTCTTCACGCGCAAACTCTTCTTTCTGCGTGAGAGCGATGCCCTGGTGGTGATGCCGGGCGGCTTCGGCACCTTCGATGAGCTGTTCGAGTCGCTCACCCTGATCCAAACCGGCCGCACGCCGCCGATCCCGCTGGTGATGCTCGCCCCGAGCGGCGATCAGTTCTGGCCCGATTGGCTGCAAGACATCCAACAGGACCTCGCCAGCCGCGGCCTGATCTCTCCAGAAGACACCTGCCTGCTCAAGCAAGCGAGCACAGCGGAGGAGGCCATGCAGCACATCTGCCACTTCTACCGCGTATTTCACACCGCCCAGTTCGCGGAAGACCGCATGGAACTGCTGCTACACAGCGCAATCAGCGCCGACACCCTGGCCATCCTCAACCGCGAATTCGACGAATTGGTGGATGAAGGCAGCATCAGCCAGGGGGAGAGCTGCGATAGCAACGGCATCCTGCGGCCTTGCCTGCGCTTTCAACTTGATCGGCGCCGGGTGGGGCAGCTCTACCAGCTGATCGATCGACTCAATGACCTGCCGCTGGAGGTGGCTCCGGCGATCGAGCAACCTGGCCAAAGGATTCGCAGCACCATCGCCTGCCCATGACACGCATCGGTCTGATCGACTACGGCATGGGCAATCTGCACTCCGTGCAGCGGGCCTTCGAGCGACTGGGCTGCAGCATCCAGGCGGTGACCAGCGGCAGCGCCATGGAGGGCTGCGATGCGTTGGTGCTGCCGGGGGTTGGGGCGTTTGATCCAGCCATGGAGCGCCTGCACAGCTCTGGCTTGGTGCCGGCCCTGCGCCAGTGGTGCGGCTCTGATCGGCCACTGCTGGGAATCTGCCTAGGCCTGCAACTGCTGTTTGAAGGCAGCGATGAGGGCGAATGCGAAGGGCTGGGGCTTCTGGCCGGCCATGTGGCGGCGCTGCCGCGCCAGAGCGGCCACCCTGTTCCCCACATGGGCTGGGAGCCGCTGCAAGCGAAGACCCTCAGCCCGCTGCTACCCGCCGATGGCAAGCCGGAATGGATGTACTTCGTTCATTCCTATGCCGCCGTCCCCAGCGACCCTTCCTGCACCACCGCGGCGGTGAGTTTCGGAGAGCACAGCCTCACCGCCGCGGTCTGGCAGGGCCGGATCGGGGCCTGCCAGTTCCACCCGGAAAAATCAGGCCTAAGCGGTGAAGCGATGCTGCGCCGCTGGCTGCACTGGGTTGAGCAACAGGCATGAGCCTGCGCCTTAGCGGCGGCCGCCGCCTGCACAGTCCGCCAGGAGAGATTGCCAGGCCCACCCCCTCAAGGGTGCGGCTGGCGGTGATGAACATGCTGGCCGCTGAGCTACCAGGCTGCCGCTGGCTCGATTTGTTCTGCGGCAGCGGCGTGATGGGCTGCGAAGCCCTGCAGCGCGGCGCTATCGCCGTGGTGGCCGTGGATCAGCAGCGCTCGATGGCTGCCACCAGCCGCAGCAACCTTGAACTCACGGCCTCCGGTTCGATCAACACCCCAACGGTTGAGGTGGTGTGCCAGGAGGTGTTGGGCTGGCTGGGTCGCGGCGGATCAGCCAACCAGGAGCCTTTTCACGTGATCTATGCGGACCCTCCCTACTCCGCCGGGCTCTACGGGCCCGTGGCTGCAGCGGTGAAGCGGGGGCACTGGATCCACCAACAGGGGTCGATGCTGCTGGAATGCAGCTCCTCAGCCTTGCCTGATCTCCAGCACGAGGCGTTTGAAGGCTGGGAGCTGCTGAAGCAGAAGCGTTACGGGAGCAGCACTGTGCTGGTGCTAGCACCAAGCTGATGGGCTCAGCCGCCCAGAGCGCTGCCGCGGCGGTACTGGTTCCAGGCGGCAACAAACAGGCCAGCCAGGGTCACGGGAATCAGACCGAGCACGATGCCGCAGAGCAGGGGTTCGATCATGGGGTGAAGCACCAGCGTTGGTTGCACAATTCTTTCACGCCCCCAGCGCCCAGCGCGACCTGTTCGCACCATCTGTGATCGGACCCTCCATTCCTGAGAGCAACAACGGCATCGCCACCAGCCGCGGGTTGATCCCTGCCCTGGTGCTGCTGGCCGCGGCTTGCGTGGCCGTGCTCGCCATCGTGGTGCTGCCGGCCGCCCGCAGCGACCCCTACACCCGCAGCACCCTGCAGCTCACAGGCTCAGCTGAGCGCGGTGAGCAGCTGTTTCTGATCAACTGCGCCGGCTGCCATGGGATCGCAGCCCAGGGGCTCGTAGGACCGAACCTGCACGGGGTGGACGGCCGCAAGAACAACCGCCAGTTGATTCAACAGGTGGTGAGCGGCCGCACGCCGCCCATGCCGCGCTTCCAGCCCGAGCCCCAGGCCATGGCCGACCTGCTCACCTATCTGCACACGCTCACATGAGCCTGGCGGTGGTGCTGGTGGAGCCCGCGGGCCCACTGAACGTGGGCAGCGTGGCCCGGCTCTGCGCCAATTTCGAGATTCCCCAACTGCGCCTGGTGGCACCGCGCTGCGACCACCTGGGCGCCGAAGCCCGGCAGATGGCCGTGCATGGTGAAGCCGTGCTCGAGCAGGCCCAGCTCTATCCCAACCTGGCCGCCGCCATAAATGATTGCCAGCGGGTGGTGGCCACCAGCGGGCGGATGGAAACCGAAAGCATGCCCCTCAGCGACCCGGCACCAGCCCTGAGCTGGCTCTGGGAGGGAGCCCGAGGGCCTGCGACGGCGGCCATCGTGTTTGGCCGTGAAGATCGCGGTTTGAGCAATGGGGAACTGCTGCAGGCCGGCCGGGTCGTGCGGCTCGACACCAGCGAGGCCTACGCCTCCCTCAACCTCTCCCATGCGGTGGCGATCTGCCTGCATGAGCTGCAGAACTGCCGGGCCCAAGCCGATAGCCCTTCAGGAATGCAGGCCGCCCTGAGCGAAAGCGACGGCGAGCTCTGCAACCGCGGGGACCTCGAGGCCGCCCTGGCCGATGCCGAAGCACTTCTGCTCGAGGTGGGGTTTCTCTACCCCCACACCGCCGAAGCGCGCATGGCCAAGCTCAGGGCCCTGCTGCAGCGGGCCCATGTGCAGCAGCAGGAGGTAGCTCTGCTGCGCGGGATGGTGCGTCAACTCCGCTGGGCATCCCAGCGGCAGACCCCTTAACGTCCGGTCCGTCCGCCAACAGCCAGCAGCCGTGAGCGCGAGCCGCCCCAACCGCTCCAGCAGTGCCCCGGGCTGGGGGGCACCGCTGCGGCTAGTGCTGCGGCTGGCGGTGATGGGCATCGGCCTCGGCGTGATCACCGGCACCGGCCTGAAACTGCTCGCCCCGCAGCTGGCGGGTGGTTCCAAGGGTTCAGCGAACAAACAAAGCCCGGCACTGATCCTCTCAGCCCAGCCCCTGCCGCGGGGACTGGCCCTGGGGCGCTTTGAGCCAAAAACCGAGCTCACCGCCGTGAGCCAGAAGTGGGCCCAGCTGGCTGCCCGCCACAAGGATCTGCAGGCCAGCGGCTACTTGCTGGTGCTCGACGATGGCCGCTACGCCCAGCTCCAACCGGACAAACCCCTGCCGGCCGCCAGCTCAATCAAAACGCCGATCCTGCTGGCCGGCCTTGAGGATCTCGATGCCGGCAAGCTGCGCTGGAACGAGCCGCTCGCGCTCACGAAAGAGGTGATCGGGGGCGGGGCCGGCTGGATGGCCAGCAAGCCCGTGGGCACCCGCTTCCCCTTCTGGGAGGCGGCCACAGAAATGATCCGGGTGAGCGACAACAGCGCCACCAACCTGCTGATCAAGCGGCTCGGGGGCAAAACCGCCCTCAATGCCCGCTTCCAGGCCATGGGCCTCAGCGCCACCGTGGTGAACAACTGGTTGCCGGATCTCGATGGCACCAACACCACCAGCTCCTTGGATCTGGCACGCGCCATCGCCCTGGTGGACACCGGCGAAATGCTCAGCCCCCGCGCCCGCGACCTCTTCCGCGAGGTGATGGGCACCTCCCGCACCAACACCCTGTTGCCCTTGGGTCTGCTGATGGGCCTCGGCGGCGATTCAGCCACCCCCGACAGCGACCTGCTGGCCCATGGGGTCACCGTGCTCAACAAAACCGGCGACATCGGCATCGCCTACGCCGATGGCGGACTGATCCAACTTCCCAACGGGCAACGGGCCGTGGCCGCTTTCATGGTGAAAGGCCCCTTCAACGACCAACGCTCCACCGATCTGATCCGTGCCATGGCCGCTGAAGTGGCCCGTGCGCTGATCGGCAAGCCGGGCGGAGCCGCCCCCGCTGCAACTCGATGATCCTGCCCCTGCTGCTGGCAGCCGCACCGGCTGGCACCACCCCAGCTCCGGCCACGCCGCCGACGCCGGCACCGATCCTGCGCCCCCAGACCGTGGCGCCGCTGCCGGGCGGCCTGGATCAGGTGCTGGTGGTGAACGACAACAACCCCGAACTGATCTCGGGACCCGGGATCCTGCTCTCCACCTTTCCCAGCGTGGGCCGGCCCGAGCCCGATGCCCATCTGGATGTGGCCCTGAACGGTCGTTTTGATCTGTTCAGCCACCACGTGTATGCCGGCAAACCGGACAGCCTCGATTCCACCCTCTGGCTGGCCGTGGTTGCCGAACCCCGCGGCACCCAACCGGTGACGCTGCAACTGTTGGGTGGTTCCACCGCCCTGTCACAAGCGACCGACAAGCAGCAACCGGAAGCACCCTTCCTGCCCATGCCGGCACTGATGCCCCAGGACGGGCATGTGTACAGCGGCCCCGGCAGCCGCGTAGCCACAGAACTGCTGGCCCGCCAGCGCAACGCGCTGATCCCCGAGCGCTGGACCCTTGCGCCGGGGCAGCCGAGCACACTGCTCGTGCTGCCCATCCCGGTGAAGGGGCTTGACCCACTGCTGAATGGCCGCAACCTGCAGTTGCGCCTGCAGAGCACGGGCCCCGTGAGCCTGGCCACCCTGGCGGCCTACGGCAAAGGGGATCAACCGCCGGCGACGAGCAGCTGGGCGGAGTTGCTCAACGGCGGCCTCAGCCCCAAGGAGCACCAGCCCACCCCCCGCGGCGCCAGCGGCCGCATGGTGTATTCCCGCGCCAGCGGCGTGCAGATCGGCAGCGTTTGGAACGCCACGATCACAGATCCAGGCAAGTCCTATCTCGCCACCAACCGCGCCCCGATCTCCTGGCCGATTGCCTCGCTCGAGCGCGGCAGCCTCGGCACCGCCCAGGTGCAAACCGCCGAGCTCAAAGCCTTCTACCCCGGCACCGCCTGGGCCGCCCACGGCAACTACGGCGTTGAATACAACGTGGCGATTCCGCTGCGCAACACCAGCAGCAAGCTCGTCCACTTGGAGTTGGCCTTCGAATCACCGCTGAAGAGCGATCAGGCCCAGGGCGGCCTGCGCTTCAATCCCGAACCGGGCAAATCGGTGATGTTCCGCGGCACGGTGGAGGCCAGCGGGCTTGACGGTGAGAACGGCGCAGCCGCCGGCCGCCGCAGTTTCCATCTGGTGCAACGGGTGGGGCAGCAAGGGCCGGCCCTGGGCACGGTGAGCCTGGCGCCCGGCGCGAGCCGCAATCTTCGGGTGCGGCTGATCTACCCGGCGGATGCCACACCGCCCCAGGTGCTCAGCCTGCTGCCTGTGAAACAATCCCCCGAACAGACCGCTTCCCCTCACTGATGCAAGCCCGCAAGCGCAGGGTCTTTCCCTTCACCGCCATCGTGGGCCAGGAGGAGATGAAGCTCGCCCTGCTGCTGAACGTGATCGATCCCCGCATTGGCGGGGTGATGATCATGGGCGACCGCGGCACCGGCAAGAGCACCACCATCCGCGCCCTGGCTGATCTGCTGCCGGAGATCGATGTGGTGGCCGGCGACCCCTACAACAGCTCCCCCAGCGACCCGGACCTGCAGAGCAGCGAAGTGCGTCAGCGCGCTGAGCATGGTGAGCAGCTGCCGATCGAGCAGCGCCAGGTTCCAATGGTCGACTTGCCTCTGGGCGCCACCGAAGATCGCCTCTGCGGCACGATCGACATCGAGAAGGCCCTGAGCGAGGGCGTTCGGGCGTTTGAGCCCGGCCTGCTGGCAAAAGCCAACCGCGGCCTGCTCTACGTGGATGAGGTGAACCTCCTCGACGACCACCTGGTGGACGTGCTGCTGGATTCGGCCGCCTCTGGCTGGAACACCGTGGAGCGTGAAGGCGTGAGTGTGCGCCACCCGGCACGCTTCGTGCTGATCGGCTCCGGCAACCCGGAGGAAGGTGAGCTGCGCCCGCAGCTGCTCGATCGCTTCGGCATGAGCGTGGAAGTGCGCACTGTGCGCGATCCCGAGCTGCGCGTGCAGGTGGTGGATCAGCGCACCGCCTTCGACAACGATCCCGACGGCTTCAATAACGCCGTGCAAACCACCCAGGACGGACTTCAGGCACGGGTGGTGGAAGCCCAGAACCGCCTGCCCCATGTGCAGATCGACGACGACCTGCGCATCCGCATCTCCGCCATCTGCGGTGAGCTCGATGTGGACGGCCTGCGCGGCGACATCGTGACCAACCGCGCCGCCCGCGCCCTGGCCGCCTTCGAAGGCCGCACCGAGGTGACCGAAGACGACGTGGCCCGCGTGGCCGCCTGCTGCCTGCGCCACCGCCTGCGCAAGGACCCACTCGAGCAGATCGATTCGGGCGACCGGGTGGTGAAGGTGTTCTGCAAGGTGTTTGAGCGCCCCGAATCCGCCGATCGCGGCGCCTTCGAACTCGCCCTGGCGGCCTGATCTGGAGGCCGAGGCCCGATGGTGATCCTCGGCCTCGACCCCGGCCTGGCCCGGGTGGGCTACGGCCTGATCGCTGTGGACGGCAAGCCCGGACGCGGCAGCCAGCAGCTGCTCGATTGCGGCATCATCCGCACCGACCCTGGCCGCAGCGAAGGGGATCGGATGGTGGAGATCGCCCGCGACCTGCGCCAACTGATCCGCGCCTGGAAACCAGAGCTGGCGGTGGTGGAGAAGTTTTTCTTCTACCGCTCCAGCACCACCATCTCCGTGGTGCAAGCCCGCGGCGTGCTGATGATGACCCTGGCGCGCTTCCAGATCCCGGTGGTGGAGTTCCCGCCGATGCAGATCAAGCTGGCGCTTGCCGGCCACGGCCACGCCGAGAAGGACGACGTGCTGGCGGCGGTGATGCGTGAGCTGAACCTCGACACGCCACCCCGTCCGGATGACGCCGCCGATGCCCTGGCGGCCGCCCTCACCGGCTGGTTCCAGCGGTGACCAGCAAGGCTGAATTACGCCAGCAGTTCCGCAGCCTGCGCCGCCGGTTGCTGCCCGGGGCTGAAGCGGAGCTGCAACGCCAGGCCAACGGGTTGCAATCACTGCTGGGGGCTGAGCAGCGCCTCGGGCTCTACTGGCCCCTCATCGGGGAGGCCGACCTGCGCGGCCTGGCGGATCAGCCCAACCTCCATCAACGCCTTGCCCTACCGAGGGTGGAGGCCGGTGTTCTCACCTACCGGCACTGGCAGCCAGGCGATCCGCTGAGCCCAGACGACACCGGTATTCAGGCCCCCTCCAAAGGAGCAGCCCTACAGCCCCAGGAGCTTGGGCTGCTGCTGGCCCCAGCCCTGGCCTTCGATGCCAGCGGCATTCGCCTGGGCTACGGCGGCGGCTGGTTTGATCGGCTGCGCAGCGATCCCTCCTGGCAAAACGTGCCGGCCTTGGCGGTGTTGCCGGCGGGGTGCGTGGTGCCCGCCTTGCCCCGCGACCGGTGGGATGTGCCCTTCAACGGCTGGTTGGATGAACAGGGCCTGCATTGGTTGCAAGCTGTTTAAACCTGTTCACCGCCATCGCGGCGCTTCGCAGGCTTTGGCAGGATCACTTCAGGCAAAGACCTCTTCTGTGGATCTCCAGGCCAACGACGCGTTCCAATCGGCCATCAACGCGAGCCGCAAAGCCACTGACCCGGCCATGGGGGATGGAGCTCGCCGCGGCCCCAGCATCCGCATCAACCGGGGCACAGCAGCCGAACAGGTGCTGGCCGCAGAGCTCAACGGCCGCCAGGAGAGCGGCGACGCGCTCTCGATGATGGTGAGCTCGATGGTGCACATGGTGCAGGCCGGCAAAACCCGAAGCACCAGCAGCCGCTGGTCGGCCTGAGCCGGCCGCGCTTAGCTGATCACTGCCTCCGATCGCCAGCCACCAGCGATGGCCCTGCCGTTGTCCACCTCCCTTCGCGCCTTGGCGCTGGCGATCCTGCTGAGCCCCGCAGCAGCCCAGGCTCACGGTATTGAAAGCAGCCTCACCCGCCTGCAGAGCCTGAGCGACAGCCTGATGCTGCAGAGCCAGTTCTCCAACGGTGAACCCAACAGCGATGCCGTTGTGCGCCTGGTGGCGCCCGATGGCCAAGCGGTGGAGCTGGGCCGGACCAACGCCGAGGGGCAGTTGAGCTTTGCCCTCCCCAAGCAAGCCAATGGCGATTGGGAGCTGCAAGTGGATGGCGGCCCCGGCCACCGCGACTATCTAGAGATGCCAGTGCAGCAGGGCCAGGCCCAGCTGGATCGCATCAGCCAACGGCCGCTGCAGCACAACCCACTCCCATGGCTCGGCGCCCTGGGAGCAACTGCCATGCTGCTGGGACTCCAGCGCATTCGGCGTCACCGTTGATGGCCACCGGCAGCGAGAAGCTCGATCAGATCGTTGAACGCCTGAAGGGCACCGCCGATCCCAAGCGGCGCTACGAATACGTGCTCTGGCTGGCGAAGAAGCTGCAGCCCCTGCCTGAGGAATTCCGCAACGACGCTTTCAAAGTGAAGGGCTGCGTGTCGCAGGTGTACGTGGTGGGGCAGCTGGTGGAGGGCAAACTCCACTGGCAAGGGGATTCCGATGCAGCGATCACCAAGGGATTGCTGGCCCTGCTGATCGAGGGCATGGAAGGGCTCGAGCCCGCAGCGGCAGCGGCGATCGATCCGGCTTTTCTGAGTGAAACGGGCCTGCAGGCCAGCCTCACCCCCTCGCGGGCCAATGGCTTTTTGAACATCCTCAAGCAGATGCAGGCGCAGGCGCAGGCTCTGGCGGGCTGATCGCTGCAGCGGCCAAGCGCACCATCAATTTCTAGGATCTGCCCTTTCGCGCACAGGGCGGCATGACCATCGGCATCGGCTTGCTCGGGCTTGGCACGGTGGGAGCAGGCGTTGCCGAGATCCTGCTCAACCCCCAGGGCCGCCATCCGCTCGTGGGGCAACTGAGCCTCAAGCGTGTGGCCGTGCGCGATCTCAGCCGGCCAAGGCCAGTGGATCTGCCGGCTGAAATCCTCTGCACCGACCCCATGGCGGTGGTTCACGACCCGGCCGTGGACATCGTGGTGGAGGTAATGGGGGGCCTGGAGCCGGCCCGCAGCCTGATCCTCGCGGCCATCGCCGCGGGCAAGCCAGTGGTAACGGCCAACAAGGCGGTGATTGCCCGCTACGGCGAGGAGATCGCCACGGCCGCAGCCGAACAGGGCGTCTACGTGCTGATCGAAGCAGCCGTGGGCGGCGGCATCCCGATCATCGAACCGCTGAAGCAATCGCTGGGAGGCAATCGCATCCAGCGGGTGAGCGGCATCATCAACGGCACGACCAATTACATCCTCAGCCGCATGGCGGATGAGGGCGCCGCCTACGGCGACGTGCTGGCCGATGCGCAGCGGCTGGGATATGCCGAGGCCGACCCGGCCGCCGACGTGGAAGGCGGTGATGCAGCCGACAAAATCGCAATCCTCTCCGGCCTGGCCTACGGCGGCGCCATCGAGCGCTCCGCGATTCCCACCGAGGGGATCAACCGCCTGGACGCCTGCGATGTGAACTACGCAGCCCAGCTCGGCTACGTGGTGAAGCTGGTGGCCACAGCCCAGTGCCTCGGCACCGACTCCGACGGCACGGTGCAGCTGGATGTGCGCGTGAGCCCCACCCTGCTCCCCAAGGAGCATCCGCTGGCGGGGGTGCACGGCGTGAACAACGCCATCCTCGTGGAGGGCGACCCGGTGGGCCGGGTGATGTTCTACGGGCCGGGGGCTGGCGCTGGGCCGACAGCCTCGGCCGTGGTGGCCGACATCCTCAACATCGCCGGCATCCGAGAAGCCACCGGATCGGGTGGCGGCCTGGATCCGCTGCTAGCCGCCAGCCGCTGGCGCCCCTGCCGGCTGGTGGATCAGGGGCAAACCCTGAGCCGCAACTACCTGCGCCTGCAAACCGGCGATCAAGCCGGCGTGATCGGCCGCATCGGCAGTTGCTTTGGGGATGCAGGTGTTTCGATCCGCTCGATCGTGCAGTTCGAAACCAGCGGTGATTCCGCGGATGCGGAAATCGTGGTGATCACCCATGAGGTGCAGGAGGCCAACTTCCGGAGCGCCGTAGCCGCGATCACGGCCCTACCTGATGTGAAAGCCGTGGCCGCCTGCCTACGCACGCTCTGAGCCGGCGCTGAGGCAGATTGGACACAAAGCGAGAACGAGCATCACAACCTGTCCGATCTGAATCCGCTGACGCAGCGCTTGATTTGTAGCGAGAAGAACCTTTGATCCGGCCACAGCAGAGAACGCTGATACCGACTTCCTCTCCCTGGTTCCGTCTGCCGAAGTCCCCTTCATCCCTCACAAGCCTTCGTTCTGTCTGAGCAACGAACCATGTCTCTCCACCAGGGTGATTGCATCACCCTCACCAGCGACGAGAACCTGTATCAGGTGATCGGCGTTGACGACCGCCACAACCGCTGCTGGGTGCGCCGCTGGCCCCTGGCCCGCCACGGATCGCCGGTGTTTGAAATTTCCCTGCAGCAAGTGGCCAGCCATAAGCACCACCACGCCCCTCGCCTTGTGCATGGGGCTTGAATAAGCGGGCTTGCCCGTTGCCTTGACCCTCCGCCGCCTCCTCGTTCCTTCAGCCCTGGCGGCGCTGGTGCCGGCTCTGGCACTGCTCACGGGCTGTCAGCCCCGTCATCCAGCCAGTGAGCTGGTGGTGGCCACCAACAGCACGGTGGCCTCGGTGGATCCGGTGGATGTCACCACCCTCGCGGGCATGCAGCTGCTCAGCGCGATCGGCGATCCCCTCTACGCCGCCGATGCCGAGGGCCAGCTGCAGCCTCGCCTGGCCACGGCGCTGCCCAAGCTGAGTGCCAACGGACTCACGGCTCGCATTCCCCTGAGGCGAGGCGTGCTGTTTCACGACGGCACCCGCTTCGATGCCACGGCGATGGTGTTCAGCCTGGAGCGCTTCCGCGCCCTCGGGAAGATGGGCTATCTGCTCGACGACCGCATCGCGGCTGTGCGGGCGAGCGGCCCCTACGAATTGGAGCTGCAGCTGAAGCGGCCTTACAGCGCCCTGGCGGCTCTGCTCAGCTCGATCAACCTCACGCCGCTCTCGCCCACCGCCTATCGCCAGCACCAGGGGCATGCCCTGGCAGAGCGCTTCGTAGGCACAGGCCCCTACCGGCTGGCCAGCAAAACCCCCCAGAAGCAAACGCTGCTTCCCTTCCAGAACTACTGGGGCCCAGCTCCCCGCAACCAGGGCATCCACCTGGTGAGCCTCAGCAACTCCACGGCCCTGTTCGGGGCGCTGGTGAGTGGTGAGGTGGATGTGCTCGTTTCGCAAGGAATTGAGAGCGATCAGCAACGGGCCCTGGCCGAACGGGCCGGCCGCGGCCAATTGGTGGAAGCGATCGGCCCGGCGGTGGAAATCGGCTACCTCACGCTGCTCAGCAACCGGCCGCCGCTGGATCAACCGCTGCTGCGTCAGGCCATCGCCCTGAGCCTGAACCGAGCACTGATCAGCGAGCGAGTGAGCTACGGAATCCGGGCACCGCTGCGTTCGCTGGTGCCGCCGCCCTTGGCGGGTTCAGAGCCTCCGGCCTGGCCCAGCTACAGCCCAACAAAGGCCCGGCAACTGTTCCGCCAGGCGGGCTACTGCCAGGGTCGGCGGCTGAGCCTGCCGCTCACCTTTCGGTCGAACGTGCCTGCCGACAAGCTGTTTGCGCTCACCTGGAAGGCCCAACTGGAACGGGATCTGAGGGATTGCCTGCAGCTGGAGATCAGCGGCATGGAATCCACCACCGCCTACCGGCAACTGGAGCAGGGCGTCTTCCCGATGATCCTGCTCGATTGGGTAGGCGACTATCCCGATCCCGATATCTATTTGGTGCCGATGCTGGGCTGCAGCGATGCCCAGGGAAGCCGCTGTCTGGAGGGCAATGCCGCCGCTGCCGGCAGCTTCTGGAGCAGCCCAGGACTGCAGAAGCAGCTGCAGGCCAGCGAGCGATTGCAGGGGCGTGAACGCCAAACACTGCTGCAAACCATCCAACGCCGCGCTGCTGCCGGCTCCGCCTACATCCCGGTGTGGCAGGTGGCGCCGCGGGCCTGGGCCCAGGCGCGGCTGAACAAACCGGTGTTTGATGGCACGGGCCGACTTGTGCTGCAGGCCCTGAGCGTCCGATGAGCCGCCGCCGTCATCTGCTGCGCTACCTCGCCAGCCGCCTGGCGCTGATGCCGCTGATGCTGTGGCTGATCGCCAGCCTGGTGTTCCTGCTGCTGCGGGTGGCACCTGGGGATCCCATCGATGCCCTGCTGGGGATCCGCGCCCCTGTTGAAGCCCGCGCAGCGCTGCGTCAGCAACTGGGGCTGGATCAACCATTGCTGGTGCAATACGGCCGCTACCTAGCGGATCTGCTGCGAGGGGATCTGGGCACCTCCCTCACCAACAACGAAACAGTGACCAGCGTGATCCGCCACAGCCTGCCCGCCAGCTTGGAGCTGGGGGTGGTGGCCCTGGTGCTAGCGGCCGTGGTGGGCTTGGCAGTGGGATTCAGCGGCATCGCCCGCCCGGAGGGGAAACTCGATCTCGGGGGGCGGCTCTACGGCATCGGCACCTATGCGCTGCCGCCCTTCTGGGCGGCGATGGTGATGCAACTGGTGTTTGCCGTGTGGCTGGGATGGCTGCCGGTGGGTGGCCGTTTCCCGGCCACGCTCGTGCCTCCTGAGGGCAGCGGCTTTTATCTGTTCGACAGTGCTCTGGCGGGCAACAGCCAACAGTTCTGGGGAGCGCTACGCCATCTGGTGTTACCCGCCAGCACCCTGGGGCTGCTCCTCAGCGGCGTGTTCGCCAACGCCCTGCGCCTCAACCTGCGCCGCGCCCTCGATTCGGATTACGTGGAAGCAGCCCGCAGCCGCGGCCTGAGCGAACGGCGGGTGGTGCTGCGCCAGGCCCTTCCCAATGCCCTGCTGCCGGTGCTCACGATCACTGGCATCACCGTGGCCTCACTCATCGGCGGCGCCCTGCTGATCGAAGTCACCTACTCCTGGCCCGGGGTGGCCTTCCGGCTGCAGGAAGCGATCAGTCAGCGCGACTACCCAGTGGTGCAGGGCATCGTCGTGGTGGTAGCAGCCCTGGTGGTGGCCGTGAGTGTGGCGGTGGATCTGCTGGTGGCGCTACTCGATCCGCGCGTCAGTTTCTGAGCACGCTCTGCCAATTCACGGCCTGCTGCCGGCTGAGCACGTAGGCCGTCACTCCGCCCAGCTGCCGGCGCTGGGGCGGGAGACCGTGCGGCAGCGTTTGCAGGAAATCGGCCGTGAGGCTGAGGGTGAGGGCCTGCACCCGCTGCGGCTCCACCCCCACAAACTCCTCCCCCAGCTGAAACAGGGCCTGCTCGCCGCTGTCGATCCGCACCGGCGAGAAATGGCTGCCGCCCTCGAGCAGCACTAGCCGGCTCTGGGGTTTGCCATCCCGCAGGAACAGCTGCAGCTGCTCACTGATGGGCGGGGTAATCAGATCGAGGCTGCCGCCCAGCAGCAGCACCGGGGCCGGCAAGGGGCGCAGCCCGCGATGCGGCCAGAGCAGGCTGCCGAAACCATTGAGGCTCACCACAGCCTGCACGGGCTGCGCCAGGGGGTGGGGAGGCGGCAGCGGCACCTCCAGCAGCTGGCATTGCAACAGTCGCGAAAGGTTGGTGAGTGGAATCCCATCGAGCGCGCGATCGCAGCGGCGCGCCAGGCCCGGCTCGGGCCGCAACCCAGCCGCCAGCAGACTGCTGAGGCCACCGAGGGAGTGGCCCATCAACACCACCCGCTCTCCCAGACGCGGCAGCGGTCCGCTCTGCACCGCAGCCACCACCGCCTGCAGATCCCGAACACGCTCGTTCAGGGTTTCAGCCCCCGGTGGCGGCCGCCGCCCCTCCAGCAGCTCGCGCACCGCCTGCTCATCACTACCGGGGTGATCGAGCAGCAGCACCGACCAGCCGCGCTGTTGCAAGCCCGCGGCTAGCCACTCCAGCTGTTCCGCGCTTCCGCCGAGCCCAGGGGTGAGCAGCACCCAGCTCTCGCTGCTGGCGCGCCAGAGCTGCAGCTGCAGCGGTTGCTGGCGGTGGGGTACGGGCAAGGCGAAACCCTGGGGTTCCACAGGGGAAGCGCTTGCCGGCTGGCTCGGCCACAGCTGAGACACCGGGCGCAGCTTGAGTTGCTGCAGGGCCACCAGGGCCTCGCGCTGCACCACGATCTGCTGACGCCACTGGGCCGCCAGCTGCAGGCCCCCATCGAGATTGAGCACCAACCGCTGGCTGGGAACGGCCCGCAGCAGCTCGATGGTGGTCACCTGGCGTTGGCGGCGGAGCAGCTCCTGAAGGGTCTGATACAGCAGCGGACCGGCCCCGCCCTGGTCGGTGCGGATCAGATCGTCGAGCTCCACCAGCACCCGCTGGCCGGCCCAGCTGGCCAGAAACTGCTGGGCAAAGGAACGGTCCTGCACCAGCGGCGCCCGCAGGATGCGCCGCAACTGGTCACGGCCCTGGGGATCGAGCAGATCCAGCCAAGCGCGTAAATCACCAGTGGCGCTGCTGGGCGAACGGCTCCAGGCCTCCAGTGCCACCAGATCGATCGGCAGTTGCAGGCCATCGAGCTGCACATCCAGCTGCTCGGCGGCTCGGGCAGGCATCAGCCACAACAGGCCAGCCAGCAGACTGCGCAGCACGGCACGCATCGGTCGACGGCTTGGCACAGGCAGGAAAGCTGTCAACGCTGCATCAGTGGTGGCACCAGTTTCCCGCGCCGCTGCGAGAACTGGCCAGCGTGCGGCTGGTGGCGAGCTTTGGCGCCGGCGGGGTGCTGTATCTCACGCCGATGGTGTTCCACCAGGCCGACTTCTCGGCTTCCCAAGTGGGCACTGGCCTGGCGCTGGCAGCCCTGGCCGGCACGATCGGCCGCTTTGTGAGCGGCTGGCGGCTGGATCGGGGGCTCAGTTGCGGCTTGCCAGTGCTGCTGGCGGCGCTGTGCGGCTTCTGCGGTGATGCCTTGCTGCTGGGGGCCCACAACCAATCGGGCTACATCGCTGGGCAGCTGCTCCTGGGCAGCGCCGGCGGGCTGTACTGGCCAGCCGTAGAGCTGGCCGTACCGCTGTGTTCAGCGCCGGTGCCCTCGGCACGGGGATATGCCCTCTCGCGCACCGCTGATGCGGCGGGGGTCGCCAGCGGCACGCTCACCGGGGCCGTGCTGGCCCAGCTGGGGCAGCTGCGTGGGGTGTACCTGGTGGATATGACGGCCGTAGTGGCGCTGGCGGCCTTGCTGCTGTGGCGGCCGCTGCCGCGGGCGCTGCAGGTGGGCCGCTCCGGCATAGAACCAGTGCCCCTGAGCCAGTGGCTGCCTGCGCTGCTGCCGATGCTGCTGCTCTCGGTGGTGGCCACCTCGATTCCCGCGTTGATGCAGAGCGCCCTGCCGCTGGATCTGGTGCGGGGCGGCCTGGAGCGCGATGCCCAGCCGGAGGCGATCAGCGCCCTGCTGATCGGCATTCCGCTGGCGCTGCTAGTGCTGATTCAGTGGCCGGTCGGTCAGGCCATGGCCCGCCGCTCCGTGGCGGTGGGCCTGGGGCTGAGCATGGTCTGCTTCAGCGGCGGTGCGGCGCTGCTCGCCCTGTCTGCCCTCAGGGACGACGGCGTTGTTCTGGTGGTGGTGGCGCTGATGCTCCTGGCCTTGGGAGAAGCGGCGTTCCTGCCCACCTCCACCGAAGCGGTGGTGGAGTTGAGCCCGGAGGGCCACGGCGGTTTGGCCATGGCGCTGTTCTCCCAGTGCTTCGCGCTCAGTGCCTTCGGGGCACCGCTGATTGCCGGGCTGCTGCTGGATCGCCAGGGCCACGGGCTGGTGCTGTGGCTGTTGGTGGCACTGGTGTGTGCGCTGTGCCTGCTGCTGCTGGGGCCAATTCGTCGCCGGGCGCATGTGAAGGGCTGAAGCCAGGCCATCACAATCACAACAGCACCGCCTGCCCCATGGCACTGCACGAACCGGGCCGCCGGCATCCCCAGCAGCACATCGGCCGGGAGGGACTGGCCTCAGCCGTCCGCTGGAGCATCGCGCTCAACACGGCGCTCTCGGTGACGCAGATCGTGATCGGCATCGGCTTTGGCTCCCTGGCCCTGATCGGCGATGCGATCCACAACCTCGGCGATGTGGCCGGCCTCACCCTGGGGTGGTGGGCGGAGCGGCTGAGCACTCGCCCACCGAGCGAACGCTTCACCTATGGCTTCGGCCGGAGCACCCAGCTGGCGGCGCTGATCAATGGGGTGCTGGTGGCCATGGCCTCAGCCGTGGTGGTGGTGGCCCTGCAGCGGCTGCAGAATCCGGAACAGCTGGTGAGTGGCCCAGTGGCCTGGGCCGCCGCCACCGGCATCGCGGTGAACCTGGGCTCCGCCAGCTTGTTTGGCCATGGCGGGCACGGCAAGCACAAGGGGCACTCGCACGATCACGATCTCAACCGCAGCGGTGCGGTGCTGCACCTGGTGACGGATGCCCTGGTGACGGCCGCTTTGCTTGTGAGTGCCGTACTGGTGGGCGCCACGGACTGGCACTGGCTCGACCCCCTCACCGCCATCGGCGTAGGCCTCGCGGTGGGTTACACGGGCGTGATGTTGATCCGCGATGCCGTGGTGGTGCTGATCGATGGCATGCCCCATAACATCAAGCCCGAGCAAGTGCGCGAAACCCTGCTGGCTGGCGCTCAAAGCACATCTATGCCGCCAAGGCGAATCGAGCAACGACCTGCAGCTCCTGCATCAGGCCAAAGATGCCTTGGCCGCGATCGGAGTGAACCACAGCACGCTGCAGCTGGAGCCCGGTTGAAGCCAGCCGGGCTCAGCCCTTGCTCACCTTGGCCGTCCAGGCCTCGTGAGGCAGGGGCTCTGTGCCGTACTCCCAATCGTCATAGTCGGGATCGTTGCGGATCTGCTGATGCACCTGCTTCTGCACCTCAAAGTCGTGCTGCTGGACTTTCAGATCGTCGTAGCTCGAGTCGGTCATAGCCAGGCACAGGACCAAAGTATTTTGGCGCATATATTGACACCTCCGGGCGCGCTACACAACGCTGAACAATGACCAAAGAAAGGACGAGGACAGAGATGGGGGAACGAAAAATTGGAAACAAAACGCAATATTCGCCAAAAGACCTGATCAGGGCGCTGATAGAGAACGATGAGATCGGCGCTTCGCTAACCCACAATCTAGCGCTAAATTGGCTGTCGACTCAGATAAAAGCTCATAGCGAGCCGAACGCAGGATTGTCGATCGCAACAATGAATATGTATAACCACCAAGAAATAATTAGCGATCAGGCCGCTGAAGCCGCTAATGCACTCGAGACCCTCACATGGGATGCTTTTGAAAAGCAGTTAACAAGAAACAACGAGGCAATGATGAGCGAAATAACAAGAAACGTCCTAACAGAGCATAGCGATGTACTTTCAACGCAGTTCCCCATGCTCAGAAAGGACTATACCAAGGTTTTATTTTCACTACTACGTACCAAGGAGCGCTCTTTAGCAATTGAGCTACGAGAAAGGATAATCTCAGGCCAGGATAGCATTGAATCTCTATCACTCGAATACGGCAGAGGTCCAGAGAGGTTTAGAGGAGGCATGTTTGGCCCTGTTTACATTAGCGAACTAAACAGTATAATAAGAGAAGCGATAGAAGAATGCATACCAATGGGCCACCCAGTTATAACCATAGTCGAAAACCAGCCAGTGCTCGTAAGACTTATAAGCTCGGAACCACCTGAGCTGAGCGACGAGTCAGTCAAACAGATTATTTTACATCGAATCAAGCGATACACAAAGGAACTCGCAGATGGAATAGCAAGCAGACTAAGCCGAGGAGACAACAACGAATACAAAGGATAGGAAAAGGAGAACGCAAGAGTGTACTTGGCGCTATAATAGAGGAAAGATATCCAACCGATGCTTCAAAGAGGACTGAGTACAAGCGATGGACTTGACCTTTTCGCAAAGCTAATTAAAATATGCCTTGGCATCGAGTATCCACCACTTAATTCGTATCAGCTCGCAAAGGATGCGATCGCAATTAAGCTCAGCGAAGGGGAATCGCTAGGCCCTTGGCACGGAGGCGCGGGGGATCATATCTGGATAGTCGAGAATGGGAGATTACGCAGCGTCTTAGAATTCAGAAGCGGAAGAGGCAAATACATTGGGGTTGGTATTCACCAAGAACGATGTGTACTTGGCTTCTGGGAAGCCGTGGCCGAGTCATGTAACATAAGCTATATCTGTTCAAGCAAGAGTGCTGTCCTAAAAGGAATACCAGTTGGCTCTATACTTAAGGTGCTTGACGGTCAAGGCAAGAAACAGATTAGAACAGGCCCGGGAATTGCCACCACTCCCTATATAGCTTATGTGCTTGCGCAATTCCTGCAAGCTCGTCATGGGCTAATAAGCATGCGTGAGGAAACTTCCCGAAAACTGATCGGTGAAATAATGTCCGAGGTTCGGAAAGACTTAGAAATGCTCGGAGAATCAAAAAAAGAAGTGCTTGTGATCGATGAAGTGAATGGCAACATAGGAAAGACCGACTACTTCCCAATCGATCAGCATGGAATGGTAGATCAGTTACTGGGAGCAGAAAGGAGGGATTTGTCTAGTTACAGGCTGTCCAGGCCTCTTGGGGGAAGCTCGCTGTACATTAAAGGAGTAATCATCGAAAAGTGGCATAGCCTTGCCGATACGATTTTGAGCGGAGAAGCAAATGTAAGAGTACATGGATATCAGTGCAAGGTTGCGGAGCAAGCAATCGAAGAAGAAAACAAAGAGAATCATTTAGGTGATGGCAGCCCAAAAGAAATAAGCGAAGCAATATTGGGCAGGGACTTTAGTGAACGAATGAGGGAGATCTCGGGCCTAATAGGTCAATATAAAGATAGTTACAATACGGCACTCTTCGCAGATATCACAAATGCGATAACTAAGTGGTATGGTTTACCTTTCAGAAGACGAAAGACTCTTGACCAATTAGGTGACATCCTAAATGCTTATCAAAGGTCTGGCGCTTTGGGAGCAAGCACAAACGAGGATATAAATGGTAAAGATACCAACTCAAAGTTATCTGCACGAATCATTCAGAGGATCCTGGAAGCAAATGGAATCAATACAACGCCATATACGGCTGACTTAACAGCACCAGATTCGATTGAGTATCCGTTTATTTTTTGGAATAGCTGCGGCTTTCCACAGATCGCATGGGCGCGACGTGGAAGTAAATACTTGATTTCGAGAACACATCTGGGATCAAATGATAATCAGAATATCACATCAAGCCTACTAGAGGAGAAACTGGAGGGCGATGAATACAAAGCTCACTTGATACTGGAGATAGCCCGCCCACAACCAGCGGAAGTAAGCGAGGAAAAGACTAGTGTTTTGAGCTGGTTCTTGCCGGCATTAATGAAGTACAGAAAAGAGATGATCCTAGTTTTAGCCGCAAGTTTTATTGCCCAAATATTCACGGTTTTATCTCCGTTAATAATTCAAAGGATTGTTGACACGGTCATCGGGCAAGGGAACATTAGCGCCTTAAATGTACTGGGATTTTTCCTCTTTGGTTTTGCAATACTAGAGGGGCTTCTTTCAGTTCTTAGAACATACACATTTAGCCGCGCTATCAACAGTATTGACCTCACTCTTGGAATGAGGGTAATAACGAAGCTTCTGAGATTGCCCTTCGCGTACTTCTCCAGTCGAAGCGTAGGTGAAACGGCTTCAAGACTTAACGAACTAGAGCACATACGTTCATTTCTGACAGGGTCGGCATTATCTGTCCTTCTGGACAGCTTATTCGTTGTAATATATTTATCTATCATGTTTAGCTATAGCGCTAAACTTACAATTGGAACATTAGCGCTTGCACCTCTGATCGCTATCATCACATTTTCAGTTGCACCTATTATTCGTGGACTGATACGCGAAGAGGCGATCGAGAACGCAAAAGTCCAGTCTCACTTCATTGAATCACTTGGTTCAATCGAAACTGTGAAGACTCAGCGTCTTGAGCAGGCTGTGACGAGGAAATGGAGAGAGCTCTATAGCGGCGAAGTTCGTATTGGCTTCAAAAAGAGTGTACTCGCGGTTACAGGTTCAAATGTATCTGAGTTCATTGAACAAATGTGTTCATTGTTTGCGATTTGGCTCGGAGCATACCTCGTTTTGGGTGGGGAAATGACAATCGGTGAACTTTTTGCATTCCGGATTCTCTCTGGGTATGTTACAGGGCCAATAGTTAGACTCACTTCAATATGGCAGAACATACAAGAAGCGATGTTATCATTCAATAGGCTTGAAGACATAATATGTAGGCCAGATGAAGCCGAAAAGGATCATCTTCTGCCTCCAATTCCGGAAAATATTAGATCAGTGAGCTTTAAGGATGTAAGCTTTCGCTACCAAGAAGAATCAGATGCCAACATACTTTCTCATATTAGTCTGGAAATAAAGCCCGGAAAGTTTACAAGCATTGTTGGTAGGAGCGGATCTGGCAAAAGCACGCTTCTTAAACTAGTCGTTCGCTTGCATGATCCGAACGCCGGGGCGGTACTAGTCGACGATAAAGATGTACGCCGCTATAGCATTAGCTCTCTTCGTAGTCGAATAGGGTATGTACCTCAGGAGTCTCTTCTACTGCAAGGAAGTATAGAAGATAATATGATGTATTCAAGTCCTGACGCCACGCAAAAAGAAATACAGTGGGCACTAGAGACTGCTGTATGCGACTTTGTATCTGGACTTCCGTATGGAATTAATACAGACGTTGGTGAACGTGGCATACTCTTGTCAGGAGGTCAACGCCAGCGTCTGTCGATTGCACGGGCTTTACTAAGCAAACCCCCAATAGTGCTCCTAGACGAGGCAACAAGCGCGTTAGACCTCACAACCGAAAGGAGACTACTTTCAAATATGCGTCGAGAAATGCCCCAAGCAACTATTATCTCTATCAGCCACAGGATCAGCAGTGTTAGACTGTATTCAGATCATATCGTTGTTATTGATAGCGGGAAAGTCATAGAACAAGGCAGTCATAATGAGCTGATCGCTATTAATTCATACTATGCCTCACTTCTTGCCTCAGGTGAACAGGAGGATTGAAATGATAAGGCACACATTGACGTCGATGATAGGTAAGATGTTCGGGCATCGGCAAAGAGCTGCCAAAGTTACTAGAGCTAGTACGGCGGCAGACGTATTTGATCAAGCATCGTTCTTCAAGACTCTCCTCCTAATAATCACACTGACCTCGACAGCGATCGTTGTCTCACTATTTATATTCGAGACCGACGAGAATGTCGAACTTAGGGGTGAAACCGTCTCCGGCTTGGGGAATCAGATACTCAGGGCATTTAGCAAAGCGTATGTAAGCAAGATAGAAGTTAGAGATGGTGACCATGTGAAACGAAGCCAGAATATATTGGCACTAGTTGATCCATTGCTTGAGAAGAGACTAGAAGATGGAAGAGCCATGAAAATGAAGATTAGAGGGCAACTTAATAATTCGAAAGACAATTGTTCTTTGCAGTTAAATTCGCTGAGAAATAGAGCTGATATTCTCGCACAACTACAGGCACAAAAGGACAGTTTTTATAAAAGAATGACTAATCTGCGTCAATATGGCGCTATATCACAAATGCAGGTAGAAGCACTGAGGTCAGAGACGCTAGAAGCCAAGAGCTCGATTTACTTAGTTGAGCAAGAAATACTGCAAACAAGAAAGACTTGCGCGGATCAACAGTCAGATTTGGGCGTACAGATCGAAAAAATAAGACAGGAAGAGGGATTGCTTAGGCAAGATATAAGAAACTTAGGGATAAGAGCTCCTTCGGACGGGTTTGTATACGATCTTTCGGCTATTTCAGTTGGAACAGTCGTTGAACCTGGAGAGAGATTGGCCAGTTTTGTTCCTGACTCAGATGTGCGTATTCGTGTATCAGTGCCAAGCAAAGAAGTTGCCCTACTAAAGGTGGGGCAACAAGTTACATTGCGATACGATGCGTACCCATTTACAAAATATGGGTCAATGAACGGAAAAATCTCATCAATCGCACCGCAGAGAAGGTTTTCAATGGACTTAGATAATCTAACTCAATCAGATTCCGCTCGAGCAAATGGGGGAGCTCTTCAAAGAGATGGTGAGTTTACTGTGATGATTCAACCACAGTCACAATATCTGAAGGCAACGAAAACAGAGTTCCGTGTCCGTCCAGGATTAGCCGTAACAGTATTAGTAAAGCTTCGTTCGCGAAAAGTAATTGAGTATGCCACAACTGCTTTCAGGTTGTTCTACGACCCAATCACAAGAGTTCGCTAGCAGGTATGATGGCATTTGAACGCTCTGAAAGCAAGAATGCTCCAGCTGTTACACAGCTCGTTACTGAGATTGCAAGGCTTATAACATAGGTTTTTATGATTTAGATACCTAATGCTTATGCATATGCCGACATGCGTAGTGAGCCGTTAGCTCCCGGCAATTAGAGCGAATCAGGTACAGACTTGTTGTGTTTAGACTTAGAAGGGTATCGTTCGATGCCCATCTTATCGGGAATCATTGATCAGTCTTATGCCCGCCAGCCAGGATTGATCAGTTGATCTATCGACTACCAATCATGCTTTATAACAGGCACAGAGGGCGACGTTGCTATCATTAATGACTGGACACTAAGGGAGAGGGATATAGGGGTGATAGGATTAAGAGACAAGTTCGGGGCTTATGACCAAAGAAGTTGCATGGAGCGGCCTTGGAAGCGGCTCAAAAGATTGGGAGTACGTTGCTTGGTCCAAAATCAACTGGTCCGGATCAGAACCCAGCTCCATTAACTGGGGGAAGGTAAATTGGTCGTCCCTCTCTTGGGGAAAAGCCACCAAGGCGATTGATTGGGGCAAAGTAGATTGGGATGAAATTGTATGGGGGGATGCTACTAAAGACTTTAATTGGAAAAGTGTTCAATGGAAAGAAATAAAGGACTCTGGGAAAGAATCGGCTATTTATGAATTAATTGACTGGTCATCAGTGGCTTGGGGCGACTTGAGTTGGGGTGTAGGCACTGACGACATTAATTGGGGGAAAGTGATCTGGTCACAGTTAGACTGGAGTTCTAAGAATGTGCAGGGCATCGATTGGTTTGAAATTGACTGGACCGATTTAGAGAAGTCTGACTACAGTCAGATTAACTGGGGAAAAGTCCAATGGGAAGAACTCGACTGGGGTGTTGCGACAGATGATATTAATTGGGGATCAGTTCAATGGAGCGAAGTCAAATGGACTCAAAAGACAGAAAAGACAATCGATTGGTACCATGTTCAATGGGAAGAGGTTGCGTGGGGCATAGGCTCTCAGTATATAGATTGGACTAAAGTCGACTGGAGTGATTTAGACTGGGCTGATGGAGGGAGCGATGGCATTGACTATGACTACGTAAAATGGAGCGCTTTAGATTCCGGAGATTATGCCGATATTAATTGGGGCAAGGTTCAGTTCAAGGAGTTATCATCTGATGACTTCAAATTAATTCAGTTCGACAAGGTGCCACTCTACAAATACACTAATAAGCTTGATGAACTTACTTCCTTGAATCCCAAATATGGAATCAGTGCTGCACAACTAGATAAGAAAGATGATACCTACATCTGTTCATCCGGCAAGGTTGATCTTGTTAAGACGAATGCTGGTCTTGGGGTTATCCAGATTATAGGCGACAGCTCAAAGAAGTTTGGTGACTTATTTGAACTCGCAAAGGGAACCAAGCTTAAGATTAGCAATTTCAATGTGGGTACTGACTACCTTGTCGAGGGTAGCTTGAGCAAAAGCAAAATCAAAACAAAGTACAATGACGGGACTCT
>Ga0194115_10000505_pt1 | contig 56899 bp, 77 predicted proteins | sample TA2MahsurfametaG_3_FD_148656 | JGI IMG/M metagenome (GOLD analysis project Ga0194115, IMG submission 148656) | Freshwater microbial communities from Lake Tanganyika, Tanzania - TA2015002 Mahale S4 surface | ecosystem: Environmental > Aquatic > Freshwater > Lake | place: Tanzania: Lake... | reverse complement strand
TTTTTATTGCGTAATATCAGAAAATCAACACAATTGTCCTACATAGTAGTAGAATTAAGAGGTGATTTAGATGAAAGAAAACTTCTTTATCATGTTGTTCTTTGTGCATGGAGGTTATTATGCACAATTTAATTTCTTACAATCAACTGGCTGGATGGAAAAATTTTGAGGATACGCTAGATCGATGTAATGAGCAAAATGATTTGGTCAATGATTATTTTAATTGTTTAATTGAATGTGATGATAATCAACAAACTTGTAAAAAACTGTGTAAACATATGCTAATTAATTAATAAGAGGGAGGGACTTGACCCCTCCCCTTTTTTTGTCTATAATTACCTTTGTTGAGGTTGATAAAAATGGATAGAGACAGACTAAAGGTATTGATCCGTGATCTTAAACAACTTGTTTCGGAAATAGAATCTGAAGTTTTTTCCGATACCGAAAGTTATATGCAAGAGTACGACGAAAAAATAACTGATTACGATGAAGTTTTTGAGGATGATGATGGATACTGCTATTAATACTTATCATCGATACCTTAACTTACCTTTTACTATTGGACCGCTTCCTTTGTTTAGGGAACAAGGTAATCAAATCAGGCATTTTTATATCAATGATTATCCATTCTATCCAATGGAAGAATTGTTTAGTGATCTTGGATTGATTCTTCATCTTAAAGAAGTTTTTTACACACCACCATTCTCTAAGATTCCTATTCATACTGATCATGGACACTACACAAATCATGCCAAGATTAATATGACTTGGGGACCTGAAGAAGGTGTGATACAATGGTGGAAGTCTGATAAAACTAAACGAATGCAACTAAATGGTTATCAGGGTAGCACTGATGAGTATCATGATAATCTTTGGGCAAATGAAGAAGATTGTGAACTGTTGTATGAAGCAAATACAAACCGACCTAGTTTAGTTAACGTTGGTGTTTTACACGGAACAAATAACCCTACACCATATGGTAGATGGACACTGTGTTTTGTTCCACTTAATCAAGCAGGTCAGTTTATACATTGGGATTCTGCATTAGAAGTTTTTAAAAATTATTTGGAGATTTAAATGTCTAGTATTGTTAAACTGATTTCTGTCACTCAAGGTGCAGGAGAACTTGCAGGGAAATCAGCACAGGAAGTGATTACATATACTGCTCGTGTAAGTAATCCAAATAACCAACTTAAGTTTGATACTGCTGCAGGACTTCTTCGGTATTGTATTAAACAAAACCATTGGTCTATCTTTGAACAAGCAGATATGACCCTTGAGATTAACACCACTAGAGGACTGGCAGCTCAAGTGCTTCGTCATAGGTCCTTCGTATTTCAAGAATTTTCACAACGATATGCTGACACAAAACTTCTGACTGAACTTCCTGAGGTTCCTGAACTTCGTAGACAGGATGAGAAGAACCGTCAGAACTCAACTAATGATTTGGATGAGCGTACAAGAGAAAAGTTTGAGGGAATGATTGAGCAGCACTTTGAAGAGGCACAACGTCTCTACGATAAAATGCTTGAGAAGGGTGTGGCAAAGGAATGTGCAAGGTTTGTGCTCCCATTGGCAACTCCAACAAGAATTTACATGAAGGGATCAGTCAGGTCATGGATACATTATATCGATCTTAGGTCTGCTCACGGCACTCAGAAGGAGCATATGGACATTGCAGAGGCAGCGCGGTGCGTCTTTATCTGTCAGTTCCCTGATATTGCTAAAGCACTTGGATGGGAACCAGAGAACTGTCCTGAGTGTGTTGATGCTCCATCCATCATTATCCAATAAATAATTTATCTTTATTATAAAAGTTATGGCAATTTATCCTATTATCCATAAAGAGACTGGTGAGAAAAAAGTTATTGAGATGAGTGTTCATGATATCCAACAGTGGTATGTGGATAATCCTGAATGGCAGAGAGATTGGTCTGAAGGTTGTGCTGCTGCCGCTGAGCTTGGTGAGTGGAAGGACAAACTGATCAAATCTAAACCAGGATGGAATGAAGTCCTAGAACGCGCATCAAAAGCACCAAAGTCAACAGTCAAGAAGATTTAACTTATGGCAAGCAGAAAGAGAAGAACTGAGTTTCAACCAATCGGTGTTGGTATGACTACTAAACAAATGAAAAGGAAGAAACCAGTTAATTTAGATTTTTTACTTGAGATTGATCCTTTAACTGATAATCAAACAAGATTGTTTGATTCTTATGATCAAGAAAAAAATATTGTTGCATACGGTGCGGCGGGCACAGGTAAAACATTTATCACTTTATATAATGCATTAAAAGATGTTTTATCAGAGAACACTCCTTTTGAAAAAATTTATATCGTCAGATCTCTTGTTGCTACCAGAGAAATTGGGTTCCTCCCTGGAACACACGAAGACAAAGCAGATATCTATCAAATTCCATATAAGAACATGGTTAAATACATGTTCCAAATGGCAACAGACGCTGAGTTTGAGATGTTGTATGGTAATCTTAAAACTCAAGGGACAATTAGTTTTTGGTCTACATCATTCCTAAGAGGAACTACTTTAGATAGAGCAATTATTATCGTAGATGAATTCCAAAACTTGAACTTTCATGAACTTGATAGTATAATTACAAGAGCTGGTGAGAATACCAAGATTTGTTTCTGTGGTGATGCAACTCAATCAGATTTGCAAAAAACTAATGAGAGAAATGGTATCATCGACTTTATGAAAATTCTTAGAGTCATGCCATCGTTTGATATTATTGAGTTTGGTCTTGATGATATTGTTCGTTCTGGTCTCTGCAAGGAATACTTAATTGCAAAACATGAATTAGGATTTTGATGTTTACTCACGTTGATTTGAATCTCCCTCAACTCAAGAGGGAGACTATAGATGGTGTTCGATATTATCTTGTCCCTGATGTAAATGAACTACTCAAATTAGTTTCTATTACATCAGTTACTAGTCACAAAAATCGTCAGTTTTTTGCAAACTGGCGTAAAAGGATTGGTGAAGCAGAAGCAGATAAAATTACACGACAAGCAACAAGTCGTGGCACTGATATGCACACTCTTGTTGAATATCATCTTAAGAATGAAGAACTTCCTAAAGTTCAACCTTTGTCAGATTTCTTGTTTAAAATTGCACTGCCAGATTTAAAAAGAATAAATAATATTCATGCACTTGAAGGTTCAATGTATAGTAAGGTTCTAGGAATCGCTGGAACCGTAGACTGTATTGCTGAATTTGATGGAGAACTTGCTATCATTGATTTCAAAACATCAAAAAAACCTAAACCAGTAGAGTGGATTGAACATTATTTTGTACAGTGTATGGCATATGGATGTATGCTGTATGAACTAACAGGATTACAAGTAAAAAAACTTGTCATTATTATGGCATGTGAAAATGGAGAATGCGTTGTTTATGAAGAGTATGACAAATCAAAATACATTAAACTACTCATGGAATACACTAGAGAGTTTCTTAACTACAAATTGGAAAGCTATGCCAGTTAAACTAGAAGACGAGTTTGAGAGGGTATTAGAAAAGAAGTTTTTTTGCCCGACAAAATTTGCTCAAGAGATTGAGGTTCTAGTTAAAAATAACAAAGATATGAATTACATCGATGCCATCATTCACTTCTGCGAAAAAAATAGTATCGATTTAGAATCCGTTCCGAAACTTATATCAAAACCATTGAAGGAGAAGATTAAGTATGATGCAATGGAATTAAACTTCTTAAAAAGGACTTCCAGAGCGAAATTGGTTTTTTAATTACGAAAAAGTCGGAAAAATTATCGCGGGGAAAATTCTGAAAAACCCCCCTTCCAAAATTATGACCCCGTTTGATGTATATAAAACATATCTTGCGTTAAAAAATCATTTTACAAAAGATAATTACGATTATCATAAGTATTGTGGTAAAACTCGTGCCTCCCTGCAAGCCTTTTATAAAAGGAAGGATCGGTATTGGTTTGAAAAGTTAGGTAGACAAAAAAACGATAAAGAGATTGTTGACTTCTTTGTTGCTAACTTTGTTTCTTCTGGAGATGCAGATTCTCTTTGGATTGGTCAAATAATTAGAGAAGGTGAATCTGTATATAACGATTGGAAGAAGAAAAAGGAATCTTTGGCGTATATCTTTAAAGAAGAGACTACAGAGTTATTCACAGAACATAAATTTGAAGAAGTTTTTGACTGTTCAAAGGGTCATCCACCGTTACTTAAAAAGTTCCTGAACGGTAAAATTAGCATAGAAACCATAGTCATATATGATAGAATATTCCTGTTCGGGAATGATTTTGATAAGAAATTGATAGACCCAGTTTGGCAACTAGTCTCAAAAAATATCAAAAAATACAATTCCTTCCTAAATATTGATATATTCAAATTCAAAAAAATTTTAAAGGAGTGTGTATTATGAGTTTTTTTGATTCTGAAGTCGTTCGTTCTGAAATAGCACATATTAACGAACTTCAGGAAAAACTATATGAAAACATGTTTAAGTTTTTTAAGATGGATCGAGAAGGAAAACTTGAACATGTAAATGTACTCCAAGATTTACTTGAAAAGCAAAAAGTATTGTATACAAGATTGTCTCTGTCGGATGATCCAGAGGCAAAAAAGATGAAAGAAAATATATCTAAGTCTGCAATGATGATGGGACTTCCAGAGGGAATGGATATGAACATCATCTTCTCAAATATGGAAAAGTTGATCCAACAAATGAAGGATCAGGTCAATAAAATAGAAGGTTGACGTACTAGGGGACTTGCACTATACTGGTAAGTGTCCACCGCAAGTCCCCAAAGGACACACACAAGCCGAATCTCAAAAATACGAGGTAATCTAATGTCTTTCGCAGATCTTAAAAAACAGTCTTCACTTGGTTCTCTTACTCAAAAACTGGTAAAAGAAGTTGAGAAGATGAACACTGGTTCTAATGGTGCTGATGAGCGTCTTTGGAAACCAGAAATGGATAAAACTGGTAATGGTTATGCAGTTATTCGTTTTCTCCCCGCTCCTGAAGGAGAAGACCTTCCTTGGGTAAAAATGTATTCTCATGGATTCCAAGGTCCTGGTGGTTGGTATATCGAGAACTCTCTGACTACCATTGGTCAAAAGGATCCAGTGTCTGAATATAACCGTGGACTCTGGAATAGTGGCAACGAAAAGGACAAAGAAACTGTCCGTAAGCAGAAGCGTAAACTGTCTTACTATTCCAACATCTATGTTGTAAAGGACCCCGCAAATCCCGCTAATGAGGGTAAAGTATTCCTCTTCAAGTATGGTGCTAAAATCTTTGACAAGGTTATGGCAGCAATGCAACCAGAATTTGAAGATGAAGAACCCATCAATCCCTTCGACTTCTGGCAAGGTGCCAACTTCAAACTGAAGATTCGTAAGGTTGATGGTTATTGGAATTACGACAAATCTGAGTTTGATCGTCAAGCACCTCTTCTTAAGGATGATGATGCACTAGAGGGTGTATGGAAGACAGAATATTCTCTTCAAAATCTGGTTGCTGCTTCTGAGTTTAAAACTTATGAAGAACTTCAAAAGCGTCTTGACTATGTTCTTGGTAAAAAAGGAACTCCTAAGTATCAAGACCCTGATGAGTATGAAGAGGAGGATACCACCCGTGGTTCCTTTAAACCAGACTTTAGTTCTCGTCAAACTCAAGAAAGTCAACTTCCTGACGATCTGAGTGCTCAACTTGAATCGTTGAGTTCCTCAAAATCTTCTGATGATGAAGATGATGATGCTCTTAGTTACTTCCAGCGTCTTGCTGAAAGTTAATTAATCATATAAACGAGGATTATCTCCTTTCTTAAGGGTTCTGGACACATACTGTTCAGAACCTTCTTTGTATTCCATAATATTTTCAATATCATCTAAAACGATGGTCAAGTAATCTGGTTTTAGTACGTAAATATTTCTTTTTTCATTTTCAACACGTTCTTCATATTGAAAGTTTGTTACTGGAACACAAGATTCTCTACCACTAATCTCTAAAATTTCTGCTGCTCTAGTATCAAAATAAACTGTACCATAACTAATTCTTTTTCTCCAATTAAATCCATCATACTTCCATTCTTGCCCATTTCTTTCAAAAACTTCATTAACTTGAGGTTCATATAAATTACCAGGCTTACTAAAAATAAGATCTGGAGGACTGTTATATCCTCTACCAGGATTTCTGAGAGTTAACTCAATTACTTTACCATTTTCTGTTTTTACGTCTCCAGTTGCTGTAATTGGTGGAAGTGGATTTTCAATTACAGCAGTTGGAGGAGTTCTGTAATTATAACCACGGTCTACCATGACAACATCAGAAACTCCACCATTGTTGATTAATACGTATCCAGTTGCCGTTCTATGTGGGATTGGCGGTTGAATATAAATGTTTGGTGGATTGGTTGCAGTATAACCCGCACCTGCCTTTGTGATTGTTATACTAACAATCTTTTCTGATGTTGTAGTTCCTACTCCAACAGTTGCTGTTGCAGTAGCAGTAATGTCTGTACTGTAGCGATATAATTTTCTATTGCTAGATCCACCAACGATAAAGAAGGTTTCAGATGGATTTGCATAAGCATCCATTGGAATAGTGTCTCCACTATCTGTTTGAATATTACGAGAACCTAGCAAAGTAAAACTATCTAAGTCCCAATTTGCACCTAATTCTAATACGTGCATTTGTCTGGTATCTGTTCCAGAGACATAGAGTTTTGTTCCATCATCTTTAAAGGCAAAACCACGGACTGAAGTTTCTCCAGTTAATGATTGTATATTAGCTTGTTGGGATGGAAGAGGTCTTAAAGTTGTTATATTCCATTCAGTCAGTAATTCGTATTTTTTAATTGTATCTGGATCTTGAATGTCAACAATGTAAAGATAAAATCCATCATCTTGCATCCTTATACCAGAGGATGCTGGCATACTGATTGCACCTGCTACTGTTGCGGTGCTAATATCCCAGTCTGTCGATAGATCATATTGTGCAATCTTAAATCCAGATCCTGTTAAACCAGAAACATACATTCTTGTTCCATCTGGTTTAAATTCAATACCAGTTAAGTATATGAAAGATACACCGCCAAAGTTTAATGTGCGTGTTGCAATTTGAGTTCCACTTGTTATATTGTAAGGTGATGATAACTCATAATGTTCAATCACACCACTAGTATAAGTGCTTGCTCCATGGCATGTATATACTCTTATACCTAGTGCATCCATAAAGAATCCTTCAAATCCAGATTCTACGGTAAAATTAGAATCTGTAATGAATAATGCACTACTAATAACATCAGGTGGTGGATCTATTGTGATTGTTGGAGTAAATGTGTATCCATCTCCCTGATTTGTGATTGTCATGGAAGTTATCGATCCACCAACACTAATAACTGGTGTTAGTTGTGCAGTGATTGTTGGTGGAGGATCACTAAATGTGATTGTTGGTTGGAATGTATATCCAGTTCCAGCATCTATGATTGTGATTGCTCCAACTTCTCTTTCATCTGGGGGAACATTGAGTGCTACATCTACTATTCCTTTTCTTGGATTTGGTGGTGGTGTGATTGTCACAGACCCAATGCCAGTATATCCTGCTCCAGGACCTGTTAATACTAATTGAGTAACGGTTCCAGATACAGGATTAACAGATGCTGTTCCTGCTGCAAAAATACCAGGAATAATTTTTGGTAATTCAACATTTGGGTCTAATTCTATTTCATATTCTGGAGCCTTAAAAAATCCTTCATTGACTTCTTTACCACCTTCTACAATAATGTATCCTGCTCTTGTTACAACTTCTGTGGTTTCGTAATGATGTATTCCTGAATATAAATTCTCATAACTTCCATATTTTTGTAAAAGGTGTTCATTAAAAGCATACTGAGTTTTTGGCCATTCATCATAAACATTATTGATATTATTTGCGGTTAATACCAACCAATCTAGTGTTGGGTCGTCATAAAACAAATCAGCTACTTGGTCTGGTCTTTCATCGCCCTGAATTGTATATTTTTGAAAATAAGAAATATTTTGAAAAATATCTTCTCTTATCTTAGCTCTCTTGAAAAGATTTTTTACAGTAGTATAATCTGATATAGAATTTCTTTCTATACCAAACGCGGCATATTCAAAATTGGGAACCTGTTTAAAATATTCTCTGGGCATTTCTTTAATAACCTATTAGGTGATTCTTAGCGTCTTTGTTGCCAACCTTTCCAGTTTCTTCATCATAATCTTTTGCATATATGGGCTCTAATTCCATGAATTGTAGTGACAAATTATAAGAGACCATTGCACCATTTTCAAATGACATGTAACTCCCATCAGGAGTGTAATCAACATTACATGACTGAAGAGCACAATCTTTAATCAAACCTATACCAGGATGATCTTTTTTTCCCTTGTGGAAATAATCAATTTGAAAAATTTTAGGTGCTTTTAAATACAATCCACTTTTTTCTGTTTGCGGGGACATATTGCGTTTAAAAAATCCAATAATTTGTCTAACAATTTCAGACTCAATCTCTGATCTAGGAGTTAGTTTAAAAGTAAAACTAAAGGATCTAAGTTGAGGACCCTGAAACAATAACTCAGTATTTGGATTAAATACTGCTCCTGATACTTTTGATAAAACTTGTGTTCCTATTGCTTGTTCAGTAAAGTATGCAATGATTGCTTTTTCTACTGAACCTTGAAGTGCTGGGTTACCAGCCTTTTTAAGAGCTTCTTGAAGACTACCAACAAATCCTCCAACACCCTGAGAAATTCCAGCTATTGCTAAATTTGCTCCAATTATTTGGGCTGGATTAAAAGTCTCTTCATTCCATCCAACTGTATTTGCATCACTTATAGACGATTGAATTGGTAAAATTACGAATTCTTCTGTTTTAGCATTTTTGCTAGACCTGTCTCCAGTTGTGAAAGTGGTTGTGTTAATATTTTTGTTGCCGTATGTCTTAGATGAGAATTGAACATAATCCATACCACTGTCTAGTTTAAATTCTTCTGGGTATCTCAGTCCAGCAACAGCTGCCTCCCTTGCTTTAGCAGGTTCTCCTATTATGGATAAAGCGGTAGTGCTAAGACTGTTTATTGTATCTCTTACTTGATTACGAGTTCCAGTTACGTCCGCGTCTCCTCCAGTTCTCCCAGACTGCGGCGCTGCCCCTGGTGATCTAACACCCAGTTGATCTGCGAACCTTCCCCCTTGAACACCCCCCGTTAAAACACTTGCTATTGCATTAGGGCCTGATGGTGATCCCGCTGCCGCCAGCCCAGCACCCACTGCTTGGTTTGTTCCTGCATTAAAAGCATTCAAAATACTACCACTGTTTGCTATGCTATCTGCAAACGCTGTTCCGATTGTACTAGCATAAGGTGTGGGTTCCCAAACACCAGTATCAGCTCTTCTTGTTGCTATAATCCTGTTATAATCCAAATTGCCTTGTGGGTCTACTGCAAAAGCATATGTTAACCCATTTCCTGGCGCAGTGGCCGTTCTAACCCGAACATTTGTATTTCCTCCTGTTCCTATTTGTGTACCACTAACCCACCAACTTGCTGCCCGAAGATTTGTGGGTATATTTGATATTTGACTACCTGTTACTGTTTGCGCTGACATTGGTTAAGTTCCTTTAAAATCTTGGTCTTTTTGACCATATCCTTTGTATATTCTGGATCCTCTCAACATCCGTCTAAACGATTTGTTTGTTTGCTTCCAAATGTCTTCTAACATTAAATCTTTTTGCTCACCATTTATAATAGAAACAAATCCTTCAATTGGCAAGTTGGCGGCAACAGACCACTCACTAAATGCAATATCTAAAAGAAGTCCATCAATTTGACTTATTATATATTTAGATATGGAACTATAAGGCAATGTTAATTTACCTTCTTTTAAATTCTCAAGGACTATCTTTCTTTTGATTGGATGAATGTAATGTAAGTTGCAACCAGTAAAAGATCTACCATCAAAAGAAATGACATAGACCAATGGAAATGGGTCAAATATTTTTACATCCTTTTTAAATGGTGGAGCATATTCAAACATGTAAATATGTCCCTGCCTAGGAACTCTTCTTAATAAATTCTCATCTTGGTCATCAGGATCTTCTTGTGCAGAATCTCTTTTTTCATCAAGTATAAACTTTTTTGGATTACTCAAATATTGTCGTGTCAATCTACGATATGCTCTCCTATAAAAAAATGGAGATCTACCTTCCTCTGCGTCTACCTCTTCTTTTAATTCCTCAAAGAGAGTTTTTTTCGCCATTACTTGATTCCTAGTTCGTCTTCTGTGATGATTTTAAATTCTAATCTTCTATCCTTACACCATTCTTCAGCAGCTCTCCATTTTGCTTTATTGACTTCATAAGTTTTTGCTTCGTAGATAAAAGATTTTGTAACTCTTGACTTTCTTGTTGGTGGTAAAGTTTGTCTTCTTGGTTTTACTTCAATAACATAAGTTTTAAGTTGACCAGTAGATTCTTTTACTTTTATAATAAAATCTGGAAAATACCTGTGAATTTTTTTGTCTAATGGAGATATGTAGGGGATATAAAATTCTTCACTTGCCCACTCAATTATATTCTCATTTAGGTCACACCAAGCACAAAATTTTCTCTCCCAACTGCTTCTACAAATAATATTATTGGGATTACCTTTATATTTTTGTGGATAAGATGGTCTATACTTACTTTTTATACTTTCGTTCATTAAGTATACTACATATAATATAAACAGTTAACTTTATTTAGATGTCAACTCCTCCAATATCTTCTGGAGTTACGATGAATACATTGAAGAGTAGGATTCTTAATCCTGCTCTAACTTCAATTTACTCTGTTATTATAGAACCTCCTCCAGTACCAGACAAGGGTATTCCGTTAACAAAATATTTTAATGATGAGTTTGGATTAAGTTATGATAAAGAATTAATGGAATTAACTTGTCTTGAAGCTTCTCTTCCTGGATCTAGTCTTGCCACCATAGAGACTATGGATTATACTGGAGTTACCGAGAAACATGCATATCGTAGATTATATGATGATACTATAGACTTTACTTTTTTAGTGACGCAAAACAGTAATTACCACCAGATTAGATTTTTTGATGCTTGGTTGAGATTTATTACTAATGAGCAAAAAGGAAAAAACATTAATCAACCAAATTTTTATTCTAGAGTAAGATATCCAAAAGAGTATCAAACAACAATGTCTGTTACAAAGTTTGAAAAAAATCTTGGATCTGGATTTACTGGAGCAGTGCCACTTTTAATTTACAATTTTGCTGGTGCTTATCCAAAAGCAATTAATTCTGTGCCAGTATCTTATGACCAGTCTGATTTATTAAAAGTTACTGTTTCATTTACATATACTCGTTATTATATTGATACAACTATTCTTAGTGGCACATCAAACTCAAGTTCAAGAAATCCAAATGCTCCCGCAGTTCCATTGCCAACCACTACTGCCCCAAATCAAAGTAATACCCGTGCTAGTTGGAGATATTCTCAGCAAGAATTGGATAGAATAAGAGGTGCTGCCGCAGTGGCAAGTTTAGCTAGAAGTCCACTTGGAGTGAGAGCATTAGAGGGAACTTCTAGATCCTCAGTTGCAAATGAAATTGGTAGACAATCACTTGAAAGAATTCTTGGACAAACGTTAAACAATTAAGAACTAAATAATCACACTGAAACCTATATCAGAATATCATGCCTTTACCTAAGATATCTACGCCAACATATGAACTTGAATTGCCATCAACTGGAAAACCAATTCAATATAGACCTTTTTTGGTAAGAGAAGAAAAACTTCTTGTTCTTGCCTTAGAAAGTGAAGACACAAAACAAATTACTACTGCAATCAAAACGGTAATTAAAAATTGTGTCTTAACAAAAAGCATTAAAGTAGAAGAACTTCCTACATTTGATATTGAATATCTATTCCTTAACATTAGAGGAAAGTCTGTAGGAGAAGATCTGGAGGTTAATGTTATTTGTCCAGATGATGAAGAAACTTTAGTGCCAGTTAAAATTAACATCGATGACATCGGTGTTAAGAAAAATGATGATCACAATAAGCAGATCAAAGTTGATGATAGTATCATGATGGAAATGAAATATCCATCTCTTGATCAGTTTATTAAAAACAATTTTGACTTTGCTTCTGGTGGAACAGTCGAACAATCTTTTGATCTTATTGCTACATGTATCGATCAAATTTATACTGAAGAAGAATCTTGGGCAACTTCAGATATAACTAAAAAAGAAGTTGTTGAATTTCTGGATCAAATGAATTCATCTCAATTCAAACAAATTGAGAAATTTTTTGAGACTATGCCAAAATTGTCTCACGAAATTAAAGTTAAGAATCCTAAGACTGGGGTTGAAAGCACTGTTGTTCTGGAGGGACTCTCAAGTTTTTTCGCATAGCCCTCTCTCACATGGACTTAGAGAATTATTATAAATTGAATTTTGCTTTGATACAGTATCATAAATATTCATTAACTGAAATTGAAAATCTAATACCATGGGAGCGAGATATATATGTTGCTCTGTTGAAGGCTCATTTAGAAGAAGAGAAATTAAAGCAACAACAAAATGGCGGATAAACCCAAGTATGTAGAAAAGTTTATATCTTACTCTTCTGTTCAAGCAAAGCGTGGACTCTGGAGATCCATTCTTGCTGAAAGAATGGAGTTTGCTAAATTCTTGATTGCAAATACTTATAATGTAAATGCTGATAGAGTTAAAGATATCTTTTTAAGTGCTTGGGATAATTCAACAAAAGATTATCCATCACCAACTCACGCTAGACCCCAAAACCCAAAAGAATGGGAGTCTTTTAACAACTATATTGTATATTTGTGGGAATATTATGTAGAAAATTCAGGAACTAAAAAAGACCTCCCAAAGGAAAAAGATAAAGGAGCATTGGTTCCTACTGATGATAGTTCACAACAAGAACCACCAGGTAAAGAGAAATTATATGAGGGTGTTAGTGAAGAAGATCTTGTTGATGAAGATGTTGATGAACGTATCCTAAAACTTTTAGGACTTGATAATGTTTTTGATATAGATTATGCAACATACATGTCTCTTTTAAGGGAGAGAATGGCTGCTGCTAGAATGTCTGGCACTAGTATTCCTACTGAAGAAGCAGAATTGCTAACAAATGAATGGAAGAGAGTAAAGGGTAAGGTTGGTAGATTTAGAATTAAAAGAAAGAGTGTAAATACCGAAGGATTTGGTGGTGGACCTTTAGCAATTAGAACAGGATCATTTTTTGTTGCACAAAAAGTAGCGTTCCCAGAAAAAGAAGAGGGTGATAAAAAGTTAGTTGGTCTTGCAGCAATTGCGGATGATATTGCTGCAATTAGAAAAACTGTTGAGTCAATTGCTGATTTAATGACTCAACAAATCTCCATGATTAAAAAGGAGTTGGAGAAAGATAGGAGATTAAAAGAAGGTAAAAAGAGACAAGATAAAGAGAATCTTTTAGAAAAAGGTGGGAAGGCAGTTCTGGCACTTGCCAAAAAGATGTTATCTCCAGTCCAAAGTCTTTTAGATAGAATCATTAAATTCTTAACAACTGTTCTTGTCGGGCATTTAGTACTAAAGTTATTTCAGTGGTTTGCAGATCCAGCAAATAAAAAGAAAGTAGATACAATTTTTAGGTTTATAAAAGATTGGTGGCCTGCGTTACTTGCTGCGTTTTTACTATTTGGAACTTCTGCTGGTGCATTAATTAGAACAGTTCTAGGTACTTTAACTAAATTAACAATTACAATGGCAAGGAAGGGAATTCCTATGCTGTTGAATTTTATAAGGAAAAATCCCTATGTTGCTGGTGCTTTAGCAATAGGTGGAACTGCACTTCTTGCAAATGAGGTTACAGGACAGCGTAAAGCAGCAGGTATTCAAGCAGATCAACAGTCAAAAGTAGATAGAGGAAAAGCACTATCGGTGCAGGGGACCGATACGATGGCAGATAAAATGCCAAGTACGGGTAACCTTAGACCTGCATCTCCAACTGGATCTCTTCAGGGAGCAAGTGGTGGTGGATTAATAAAAGGGTTTGCTGGCGGTGGTGAGCAAATGGTTACACCTTATGGTGGTGACGGTGAAATAACTAAAGAGACTGGTGTTACTGTTGCTGGAGCAGGAAGAGATACTCAACTTACTGCATTAAGACCAAAAGAATTTGTTCTTGTTCCTGGTGCAGCACAAGAACTTGGAATAGATCGACTGAAAAAATTAAATAAAAAACATGGGGGAACTAACGCCCCTAAATTTATCAACACAAATAACGTTCAACTTGCTTATGGTGGTGGGCTTATTGGTAAGGGATTGAATGCTTTAGGTAATCTTGGATTACCAGGAACTGGTAGTGTAATGGCACCAAGGTATACTGATATGGGATATCAGAATAAATTCCTTGGAATGAATCTTAATAGAATTAGATTACCGCAAATTACTGGACAACAGTTCTCTCAACCTGAGGTTCAACGATATAATCAAAAATCTAAGTCAAGTTTTATCCGAGATTGGAGTCCTTATGATCCTGTTCAAGTAAGCGTCCCAAAACCAAGACCAGTTCAAAGTGGATCCTTTATGGGTTCAAATGTCAGACAGAATAATGGAATTATACAAAAAAGGATACAAGCACAAATTCGTGCTATGAAACAGCTTGGGCAGGAATCAGATGGTTATGATACGATGTTTAATAGGCATCCTGCTGTTATGCAACCACAATCAAATGTTCTTCCCAAGAGGAATATGACAGTGGCATCAAACATCTCTCCTCCAGTAAGAAAGGTTGAGATAACTGCTACAACGATTAAGAACAAGACAAATGTTAAAGGTCAACAGAGTGTGGGTCAAAGAGATATTGATACTAGTTTTGATGTTGCTTATAGTAGCAGATCTCGTAGTAAAAATTTAGCAATTTATGGGATAAAGGGTGTAGCATAAAATGGCATTGATTGATCCCAAAAAACTATTAAATTCTTCAAGTAATAGTGGCGGTGGTGCTCTTGTTGCACAACCAAAAATGTTTTTGGTTCCTGTTAAAAATACAGAATATAAACAAACTGTAGATCTATCTGAGCAAATTCAAGAGGATGATTTAAGTGATCCTGAGCAACAAGTACTTGAAGATATTAAAGTTATTCGTGAGAAGGTTGTTAAGATTGAGGATATTCTTAAAAAGACAATTAAGATTAATGTTAAAAAAATTCAACTTAGTAGAAAGGAGGATGAGAATAAAAAAAGAAAGGCACAAGAAGACAAGTTAGAAAAGAAGGATAAAAAAAGAATAGGAATGCCAAAGATTCCTATTCCTGGAATGAGTTTTATTGATCGAATAAAACAATTTTTAGGAACGGTTTTTACTGGTTTTTTGGTCATGCAGATATTCAAACTGTTGCCAAAATTGATGAAATTTTTGGATTATGTCAAACCAGTTACGGCGTTTATTGAAGATTTTGTCAAAGGAATGTTTGATAAATTTGTCTTTGCCATAGATCTTGGATATAAAATTGTAGATGGTGCTCAGTCTAAAGTTAAAGAATTGTTTGGTGATGATGGTGAAAAGAAGTTTAGTGAATTTACAAGCACCTTTACTAAATTTATGAATCTCGCAATTATTGCGGGAATGGCAACAATGGGTGGACAAGATCCACTTAGAGATAGAAGATTCCAAGGACCACAAAGAAGAGGGTTTGATCGATCTGGTAGAAGAGTTAGTGATACCGCACAACGAAGATACCAAAGAAGATTTGGTGATCGCCAATATTCTGATAGATTTGGTAATAGAAACTTAAGAAGATTAAACGGACAACCGCCTAGACCTGCTCAAGGATTGGTCTTCGCCTCTGACATCAAGACCCGCAAACTGGTCTCGATCAAGAACAACACCGCCACTGGTGTGCCAGCCAAAGTTGCTGGTAAAAATGTTGGTAGAATTGCGGGTAGAATCCCAATTGTAGGACCTATAATTGATTTTAGTATTCGTCGTTTTGTTTTTGAAGAACCTTTAGGTAAAGCAGCAGCAGGAGCAGTTGGTGCTGGAGTTGGACAGGCTCTTGGTGCATGGGTAGGAGGTACTATTGGTGGTATTGCTGGATCTGTAGTTCCAGTTATTGGCAACCTTCTTGCGGGTGCTGCAGGAGCTACGATTGGTGGATTAATAGGAGGATTAATTGGAGATCAAATTGGAGTAAGTCTTTATAATGTTTTGGCAAACTCAAAACAAGGAAAGATTGAAGGAAGATCTTCAGGTGGAAAAATTAAACAAAGAACTGGTAGAGACCCAGGTAAAACTGCAAAGAAAAAGAAACCAAAACCACTTCGTATTAAAAAATTAAAGATTAGTAAAGTTAGTGTTGGTCAATCAAGTGGTGCTAAATCCATTCAAGATTTGTATGGAACAAAAGATGTAAAACAAAAACCCCTTTCAACTTTACTTGCCACTTCAGAACGTCTAAAGAGATCTGGAAGTTCTATTATGGCTAAAATTATGTCATTGGGTGTTGATTACGTGTTGGGGCAAAAACCATCTAAGTCAACTAAAAAGGACATTGCTAAAAGTTTTGCTTCTTTAATGTCAATGGTATCTGAATATCCAGACGCTGCTGGTGCTGATATTACAAAATCATTCCAAGCACTTGCTGGTGGTGGAGAAGTTTTGCGTAGAGATGTAAAGATAAGAAGAAAAAATGAACAGATGGCGGGATTTATGCGAGGCATAGAAAAAGCCTTGGATAAAGATATTGGAAGTTTAGGTTCTTTAGCATCTATTATTAAATACGGTGATAGACCATTTAATGATCCTTATGGTGGTGGTGGTGGGGCACCTTTGGATGCAGATCAACAAGCAGCATTTGAAAAAATTAGAAAAATTGCTGAAAAAGTTAAATCGCCCAATCCATCAGTAACTGCTGCAATTGCTATGCTTGAAAGTGGGTGGTTGGCAAATCCTGATAGTGTATATTTTGCAAGTGGAAAAACAAATCCTTTTGGTCAACAAGGAAGAGGTCCAAAAGGATTTGTAATTGGTAAGGACGGACACCAACATGCAGTCTATAATGACCTTGAAGAAGGCGTTAAAGCACACGTTGATCGTTGGAAACAATCTTATAAGGGAAAAGATGATAGAGAAGTTATTGAAAGTATACGACAAGGATTACATGGTGGACCTGGACAGTACAATACAGATCCCAACTGGACTAATAAGGTCATGTCTGTATTGCAAAGTTCTAAAGCACCAAAACCAAGTACATTAACTAGTGCCCAATTCAAAGCTGTATTACCAGAGGGAAATCCTCAACTAACAAGTGGATTTGGATTTAGGAATACTGGTATTCCTGGAGCTTCTACGAATCATCAGGGAATTGATATTGGTGTTGATCCAAATTCTAAGGTTACTGCATTAGAAGATGGTAAGGTAGTTGATATCTATCCAAATTTTGGCACACATGGCGATGGAGTTGTTGTTCAACATGCAGATGGAAATGTAATGGTATATGGACATGTTATTAGTAAAGTAAAGATCGGTGATAAAGTTAAGAAGGGGCAGGTAATAGCACTAGTAAAACTATGGAAAGATCCTCGTTATCCAGGTCCTGGTAGTAGAACACACTTACACTTAGAAAGACGTATGGGTAGTGCAACTGGGACTGCCATAGATCCGACTAATTATTTGAAATCAGTAGCACCAAAACCAGCAGCAAGACCTACGACAACTGCAGCAAATACTCAAAACAAAGGGGTGGTATATAGAGATGGTCAATTTGTTAAATTGGGTAGTGGTTTCTTAGGATCTGGACAAGCAATTACTGTAACAAATACTAAAAATACAAGTCTTAGAGCAGCAGTTAAGGGATTTGGACTGGGAATCGGTAAAACGGAAGGAGAAACCAAGCGAGCAGCAGATGGTCAGTATTATACGTGGACTGGAGGTAAGTGGATAACAGGAGGTAGTGCTTCATTAGCACCATCAACAGGTAGATCAGGAAGATCTCAAGATGTTGCATCATTAAGTCAACGTACATCATATGATAATGGTGTTGATCGTGTTTTGATTGTTGAAGTTGGTTAAATAGTAAATATAAGTTCTAAAAATGGCAGCAACCGCAAATACAAAAGGATTATCTGGCAATATAACAAAGTGTGTTGTTACCTCTAATAGGGGTGGCGGTTCTCAAGATATATCGGCATTAATTCAAGATCTCTCTTATTTTGAAAGTGTTTTGGATACATCTGTGCGGTTTAGGTTGATAATTTTAGAGACAGGTCATAGTACTGCGGGAAATGATATTGCAGTTTTATATAAATTAAAATTATCTGGATTTGAAAAAGTTGAATTAAGTTTTGAAGATAATAATAATAATAAATTAAAATTTGCTGGTAGTAATGCACTTTATATTAGTAAAATTGAAAATGTTATTTCATCATCAGAGACTGTTCTTTATACGATAGACCTTTGCTCAATGGAGGATTTAGCAAGTGATTTTTTAAAGTGTGAAGTTTATCAAAAATTTGATGGTGAATTATCTCAGTCTGTTAGTATTATTTTAAAAGAAGTTTTAAAAACTAAAAAGAAGATTATTAGAGATCAAACATCAAATCAGATCGGTCTCTATGGTTCTGGTAAACCAGCATTTGAGTTTTGTGCAGAAATAGCAACATTAGCAATTCCAGTGGGATCGAAGTCTTCTGCTGGATATTTTCTTTTTGAAACTTATGATGGATTTAATTTTAAATCAATTGATAAATTATTTGAAGGATCTCCTAAAAAATCATTTATTTACAATAATAGTACTTTACTACCATCTGGATATGATTCAAAAATTATTAGTTACAGGTCTATAAAAACAATAGATGTTAAAACAAATCTAAATGCTGGAACATATGGTGGAAGACTAACAGCATATGATCCATATAATCAAGTTTATACTCCCAAAGCAAAAGAAGTAAAGAGTGAAGAACAAAAACCAAGAGGTGGACAAGAATTACCTAAAATATCCCCAGATTTTAATGTCTACGGCGATTTAAGTAAAAGATTTACTTATAGGAAAGATACGGGACAAGTTGCTCCAGGTAATAGAGGTAGGCAACTGGAGAAAAAGACTGAAGAGAATTTAAAACCTGCAGATATTTTAATTCAATCTGCAATGACATATAATAAAATATTTAATTTATCTGTTGAAATTGCAGTTGTTGGAGATTTGTCTTTAAGAGCAGGACAACTGGTTCATTGTGATTTTCCAGAGCAATCTTCTAAGAAAGAAATTATTGCCAATAAGGAATTAAGTGGTATATATATCATACAGGATATTTGCCATCATTTGACACCTAAACAATGTATGACTAAAATGATTTTAATTAGAGATTCTTACGGCAGAAAACCAAAGTAGGTTAATTCCATGGATAACATTCAACAACATATTGATAATGACAAACGAATTCTTGATGATCCAACGATTTCCCCACAGATGCGTCGTCATACTGAAGAAGAATTGAGGGATTTGGAATCTTATCAGATACGTCATCCTGAAGATAATCATGATCCAACATCTTTAGAGTTGTTTTGCGATTCTCATCCAAGTGCATCAGAATGTAAAGTTTACGATGATTGAATAGATGTCAGATATAAAATTAACTGCAAGCGATTTTCATAACGTACCATATAATATTATTGATGATCCAGCAATGGATTATATTAGATGGAGGGGAACAGTTGCCCCAAGAGAAAGTTGGTCTACAAATGAACAAGAGGAGGGAACAGCAAACCCTCAAGTTTGTGCAAGAGGTAATTGGGGCACACATGTTAAAGTTAGGATAGATGATATTCATCCAGTTAAAGATTTACTTCCAGATGAAAAACTTCCAGATGTAGAAGTGTGTTTAAGTCCTATGTCTGGCCACGGTGGAGCCGTTTTGATTGGTGGTCCAACGCAAGGATCTAGAGTTTATGGATTTTGGTCCGATCCTGTGCGTAAGACTGGTCCAATACTTACGGGGGTATATCCCACTAATGAACATGTTGCTTTACCACGAACCCAAAAAACTGGGTTTGAGATATCCAGTGGATATACTTTTAGAGACTACATTGCTGGATTTAATGTTTCGTTAAGTAGCACTTACAAATATCCTTTAGAGGGTGGAAATTTAATGAATCTTTGGGGGGTATCCGATAAATCCCTTATGCAAGAATATCTTTTTGGTATTGGTTCCCCAACTGAATGTGAAAAGGTTCCATTAAATGGAATTATGAAGTCAATGCAGGAGTTAATTCAGCAAATTGAAAAGGCACAAAAACAATTAAATGAATGGGAAACTGCTGCTCAAGGTTGGATTGGTGACAAGCAAAAATGGATTCAAGAAAAAACTCAAAAAGCACAAGACTTTATTACTCAAGGAATTAAATGGGTATTTAAAGAAATTCGTAAACATATTGAAGAAGAAATAAACAAACAGACAAAAAAATTATATGAGCTTATAAATCCTCCAGACAGAGATAAAGCAAAAGTTGGTCATGATGCTTTAATGGAGTTGATTACTTGTTTGTTTAACAAGTTGATCCAAAATCTTTTCAAAATGGTTGGTAATTTTCTTAGTCAGATGTTTGATCGTTACATCAATGTTCCAGCTTGTGCAGTCGCAAATTTTATTGCAGACCTTTTGGGCAATACCATAGGAAGAATTGCTGGAGCAATTGATGCAATCATTAGTTCAGTATCTGGATTGATTGGTGGTGTGTTTAGTCTTGCAGGTTCTATTTTAAATATTTTAAAAGCACTTGCTGGGTTTTTTGCTTGTGAGGAAGATCAAGAATGTCCAGAAACAAAAGAATGGAATATTTTTGAAGGTGGAAAACCATCAGCAATTTTTGATATTGATTCGATTATAAATTCCGCTAAAGGAGTTGCGGATCAAGCGTTGGGTCTTGTTGGAAGTGCTTCTGGATTAATTGATACAGTTGCCGCTGCAGTAGATTTTAGTAACTTAATTAATAGTGCTATTAGTGCAACTAATGGTTGTAATATTGGTCCTGTTTTTTGTGGTCCTCCACAAGTTACTTTTTGGGGTGGCGGTGGTGGAAGTGGAGCGAGAGGTAATGCAATTGTAAGTGCTGCTGGAGATATTTTGGGTGTAGATATTATTGCTAGAGGCGCTGGATATACCAGAGCTCCTTTTGTTGATATATCTGATAATTGTGGTAAGGGGTCGGGTGTTAATCCAATTGCAATTATGGAACCAGATGGTGGGACAGATCCAGATACTGGATTGCCAACTCAACAAGTTCGACAGGTTGTAATAGAAAGTCCTGGAGGTGATTATCCAACAAGACCAAATGGTGATTTGGGTGGAGATGGCAGAGTTTGGGCTCCAGCAGAAAATACTGTTATTAGAACTCCAGATGGACGCTGGGAACAATATCCACCAGGAGCAGAAATTCCTCAGCGCCCTGGTGATACTGTAATTAGACCCGAAGATCGTCAAGTTTTAGAGGGTGGATTGCCTGTAATTGGACCAGGGGGTAATGTTACTCCAGGATTTGGTCCTGATAATGATGCTAATCAACCAATTCAAGATCAAATTGCTAATGTTAGGGGAATAACTAGAATACCTGGAACAGGGGTAAATGGTGCAACTGAATTCGATGCATTCCCAGTAATTAATATTGGTAGTTATCCTGCTTTACTATATTTGTGTGATTTGTATATTGACAATTATGGGTTAAACTATTCTGAAGGGGATCAAGTTGTTATTGAACCCAATCTTGGTGGTGCTGAGGTTGAAGTAAAATTTGGACCTTTTGGTACAGTGGCTTCTCTTAGAATTATAAATTCTGGTAATGGGTTTACAGAAAGACCAGAAGTTTACATTAAATCTGAAACAGGTTATAATGCAATTATTGCTCCAGTTTTTTGTGTGCGGAGAATTGGTGATGATACCGAAGGTGAATTAACTGATGAAGATAAGTTTAAAGTTATTAGAATCGTAGATTGTGTAGGTACTCCCGATACTCCTTCACAATCCACTACTGGAACGTCATTAATATCAAAAACTGCCATAGCGACCATCGATGATTTTACATCCACGCCGATACCAACACCAACACCAACATCAATGGTAATTCCTTCACCAACCCCTACACCAACTCCTTCACCAACCCCTACACTAACTCCTTCACCAACCCCTACACCAACTCCTACCCCAACTCCTACCCCAACTCCTTCACCAACTCCTACCCCAACCCCTTCACCAACGCCTACACCAACCCCTATGCCAACCCCTACACCAACACCACCAACTCCACCACCAGCTCCACCACCAGCTCCACCACCAGCTCCACCACCATCTCCACCACCATCTCCACCACCATCTCCACCATCTTATTATGGTTACCCCTAGGAGGAGTTGACTAATGGGAAAACCAAAACTCCATAACCCAGTAGAACTGGGCAGTAATTACGGACATTTAAAATTGGGTCATGTTAATCTTAATAATACTTATGCAGGGGTTTTATTAAGAAATGGTCCACATGGAATGCCATGTGAACAATATTTGATGTTTGGATCTTCTGGTAAAATGAAGGGCAGTACGATTAATCGTTGTCCAGGCGTTTATCAGATACATTGTGGAATGAAACCCGTAGATAATATGGGATTTATGTTAAGATCTTCCGATGGTGACATTTCAATATCTGCCCCTTTGGGCAGAATTAGATTAGAGGCAAAAATGATTGACATTCTTGCCAATGGAAGTGGTAATAAAACAGGATATGTCAACATTGAGGGTAATGAAAAAATTAAGTTGACAACAAAGAATTTTGAAGCAAATGTTGATTCTGTTGCCAAATTTTTATGCTCTGGGATACTTGAATTAGTAGGAAACGGATCTCTTAATTTTTATGGTGGACTAATTGATTGTGCTGATTCTTGTACAACCTTGAAACCATCTAAAGGGATCTCAAAATTTGAATCACAACAAAAAACTGGAGGAATTTTAGGATGAAGGTTCCTGATTTAGAGATAAAAAAGACTTTTTATTGTGGTAGTGGTGATCCTAGTTTAGTTTTGGGTAAAGGACCCTTGCAAACTAGAGGTGGATTTTATTGTGAAGGACCAGGAATTTTTGGTTCAATTCCACCATTTCTTACTGCCACATTGATGGTTGGTCCACTTGAGAACTCAGATGTAATAATTCCTCCTTTAATTCCTGGAGCATTATGCACTGGAATCAATAATCCTTATTCAATAGCTGTTGATGGACCATCAGCATTTTTGGGAGTTATTGATACAAATAATAATGTAAATGTTGGTGGTAATCTAATTACTCAAGGTGAAGTCATGTCCCGTTGTGGTGGACATATCCTTTCCGCTAAAAAGAATTTTGATATTCCTCACCCAACAAAAGATGGTTGGAGATTACGTCATACTTGCCCAGAAGGGCCATCTAATGATGTATACATAAGGGGTAAATTACAAAATAAAAGCATAATTGAACTTCCAGAATACTGGAGAGAGTTGGTAGATTCTAATAGTATTACAGTCTCAATTACTCCAGTAGGAACGCATCAAAATATTATTGTTAGAGAAATCTCAGATAATAAAGTATACCTTCATGCATCTACACCGATAAATTGTCATTATCATGTTTTTGGTGAGCGTAAAGACGGAGAAAAGTTGATTCCAGAATATGAAGGGTCAACACCAGCAGATTATCCTGGCAATAATGATGAATATTCTGTATCTGGATTTCATTATGATACCAAGAGGATTTAATTATGGCAGATATTTTTGTAGCAGATTTTACTAATAAAAGTACCTGTCTTGATGAGGGTATTACTGGACCTTTTTCTGCTAAGTTTGATTATATTTTAAAATCAACTACAGGAGATCCTGATTATCCAGCAGAAGCATGTACTCCTTGGATTCACTATAATGTTAAGGTTGGTAATCTTAAGGCAGATGCACTTGTTCAAGCACAAGATGTTAAAACCGCTGTGGTTGGATCTTTGAATGCAAAATCTGCTATTTGGGATGCCAAAAAGTCATTTGATATTCAGCATCCCACTAAAAAAGACCATCGTCTTAGATATATTTGTTTAGAAGGACCAACTGCAGATGTGTATCTAAAGGGTAAATTGGTAGAGCAGTCCTATATTCAACTTCCAGATTATTGGAAAGACTTTGTTGATATGGAGACTCTTGTTATCAATCTCACTCCAAATGGACATTGGCAAGAATTATTTGTAGATCGTATTGAATGGGGTGATAAAATTTACGTTAAGAATAATGCGGGAACTGCTATTAACTGCGATTATGTGGTTTATGGTGAACGTATTGATACCTCAAAGAATATTTCTGAATATCAGGGCTTGACACCAGCAGACTATCCAGGAGATAATAGGGAATATAATATCAACGGTAAGTGATGCACCGAGTACATGAAGCGTTCCCTCTGATTGTTTACCAGGGGATGGTGGAGTGTCATGAACAAATCAAAAATCATCTTGATGAACTTCGTGACTATTGGTTTGATGGGTATCAGAACGAGAGTCCAGAATATTCTGGAAGAATTTTTGCACACCAAAAAGAGTCATGCAAACCATTCTTTCAAGAACTTCGGACTCATGTTGATAATTACTTTGATTATTTGAGTGTTGATCACTCAAAATTAGATTATCATATCATTAAATCCTGGGTTGGTTATCACAAAGATGATGAAACCCCATCAGTAAAACCGCACAATCATAACGCTTCAGATCTGAGTTTTGTTTATTATGTAAGTACAGGTGAGACATCCGATAAGTTTTGTATTGCCCAAGAAAAAAATCCCAATGAATGTGTTGGTGATATGTTTACTGAAGCAATTCAAAAGAATTTAATTACTGGGTATAACCGATATAATTGTAATGTTTATAGTATTACTCCTATTGAGGGTAGTGTTTTAATTTTTCCGAGTAAAACTGGACATTTTACTCAAAAGTTTGCTGAAAGAAAAGAAGAAAGACTGGTTATTCCTGGAGACATTAGAGTTACTTTAAATCCATTTAATCCAGACTACCATCAAGGATCTACTCACCCTTCTCAGTGGTTACAACTTTAATAGGATCATATTTTTTATAAATGCTTTGAACCTCAGACATCCAAGGTTCATCTCTCATTTTCCAATCCATATCATAATCTAATGTGATATGTTCGGAACCAATATACCTATCAATGTATGATTTGATTAGAGTCTCTCCTAGCGAGACATCACCCCAATCATTATCGTGCATCTCTTTTGTTCGTTCATATAATTTGAGATATTTCTTCATCCAATATCCATTTCCATGTGCAAAATAATCCACATAAGAGTCTTCTGGATTACATGGACCTGGATGAACCTTCCATACTGGTAAAACCAGATCTTGATCTAATTGTAATTTAAAATTTCTAATTGAAAAATCGGATCTACATTTAATGACAGTATTATAATCTCTAGGATCGAATAATCGTAATCCGAGATAATTTGTATACCATTGTCTTAATATTCTGTAAGACCATTCTCTACCACTAATTTCTAATCCATCATCTTTAAAGTTAAATGGCGGCAATGTCTCTACATCTCTAAAAAGATATTCTTTTGGTTTATATGCCTCTATGACTTTTTTAGTGTCAATTTGTATTATTCCAGAACCCATGTAAAGTTCTGAGTAACTATATGAACTGATATAAACGTCGGCGTTATATTTTTTTATAATATTTTCCTGGATATTTGAGAAGTGGTCTTCCCAATTCCTCATGTATCCAGTTAATAATAGAGCAATTTTCACAATAAATATAAAAAACACATATAATGATTTATGGGAATTGTAATAGATAGGTTGCAAGCAGATCGACAGATGTATCTGCTTCAACAACAAAAATTACCACCAAGAATTGCTATAGCTAGTTCTTTGAGGGATTCATTTACTGGTCCTGCTAGGGAAGCGACAAGTCAAACACTTACTAGTATAAATTCCGCAAATAGTTTAAAGAGTCAGATTATTGCTATTGGTGGAAATACTGGATTAACAACTACAAGATATGGTGCTAGCACTTCAAATATAACCTCTCAATATGGGAGTATAGTATCTGGAGTTGCAACTGCTACTGGAGCAAGTCTTGGAATTTCTGGTTTGGGAACTGTTATTATTGCATATGGGACCTTAACATCAGATCAGGCAAGAGTGTATGATTATCCCAAAGTATCTGGAGGAGATTATAGTTCAGATTTTCCATTTATTGGAGAAGGATTTGTTGTCCTGACAAGCTCCAACCTTGGTGCTGGGGTTAGCACTAGACTGTTCCAATCTAGTGGATCTGAAATTGGTAAAGTATTTGATATTACTGGACCAGCAGTAAATGTAAGTTCTTTAATCAATCAATATAATTCAACATGGTCTACCGCTGGTAGTCAAGCAACAGCATCAACCGCAGCACAAGAAGTAAAGGGTGATTATGAATTGCAGGTGTGGGGACTTAACCGACAAAAGCAAGAGAATATTGAAAAACTTGTTGATATTGAAGAAGCAATTGGAATCTCATCAAACCCTGCTTATGGGGGACCTTGGTAGGGGGGGGGTTGACAACCCAGAAGCAACTTCGTATAATATATGAGTAATCAGTTGAGGGGTCGCCCAAGTCTCAGCCTAGATCTTCTCTCTGATTACCCCACACGCGAATGTGGTGTAGCGGTAACATCCCATCCTTCCAAGTTGGTGTCACGGGTTCGATCCCCGTCATTCGCTTCCCCTTTACTGGGGATTTGCAAATTAAATAACCATGATAAAAAAACCTCTTTATTCTGACCTGATTAAAATGCCTGTAAAGACAACTCCAGAGAATGTCAAGGAAGCAAACCAAGGTCTTTTTAATTGTATGATGACACTTCCTGCCGCAGCAAAACACTGTGGAATGACCCAAAAAGAAATGAAAATGACTTTTAGGGAATATTTGAAGTATCATCCACCTACTTACTAAGAGTAAGTTCTTATGGGGCGGTGGTGGAATCGGTAGACACACCAGACTTAAAATCTGTCGGGCATTGCCTGTGGGGGTTCAAGTCCCCCTCGCCCTACTGGAAGGAATAATAAAGGGATTGAGTATAACTCTCCGCCTTCCTTAAACTAAATATAAAAAAAGGTGTAGAGAATGAAGCTTAGACTCACCAAAGCTTATTGTTGGCATTCTCCAGAAAAGAGTATAAAAAACGTTGTTGTGATGTACTTCGTTAATTCTATACCGTTTACATGGGATGATTTAACCGAAGAAGAAGAAGCAGATCCATCTGTTGTTATTGAAGCTAACAATAACCGCATATATACTGCAGAAGACTTATTCAGGTCATCTGCATATTTAATAATGGAAGAAGCACATCCATGCTTCTTTGAGATGGAGTTAGAAAATCCAGAAGTTTTAGCAGAATTAGACGATTATTAATGCCCTTGTAGCTCAGTGGTAGAGCAACGGTTTTGTAAACCGTTGGTCGCTGGTTCAAATCCAGTCGGGGGCTTAGAGTAAAGATAGATATGAGTATATTTGATGCTACACATAACCAATATGATATGAACAAATATCCTTTTGGGGATATTTTATTGTCTTTAGTTCAAAAGTATTATCCAGAAGTAAAAGAACTTCAATACCTTCATGAACATGTTCCTTCACATTCTGTTGGTGAACTAGTAAAACATCTAACTAAAGATCTTGTTGATACTGATTTTTATGTGTTGTTTGATAAAATGGTGGAGGAGTATGTCGTTCCTCAATTAGATACAGATATTCTTATACAAAAGTTTGGTAACATCAGAGCAACAATTCCAGACCAAGATAAGAATGGAACAGTTCTCCCATTCCATCAAGGTAGATGGGTTGGTAATGGACTTGGATTGAGAACTGTTTGGTTGCCTTTTACAGAAACTTTTGATACTAATTCACTTCAGATTATTGGAATTGATAAGAGTAGGGAAATTACTCGTAGATCTGAGGAGGAAAAATGGTCTCATGAAAAATTAGAAGAAGTCTGTGCTCAAGAATGTTATCCAGTAAGCATGTCTCCAGGGACATTCTTACTTTTTACTCAAGAGAATATTCATGGTGGAATTCCAAATAGAACTGGTAAAACCAGAATGAGTATTGACGTTAGGTTGTTATTGAGAGATGGTCAACCACATAGAAAATGGCCAGGAGCATATTTTAGACGGTTACATGATACTGATATTCAATCCCGTAAAGTTGAGATTCTTCCACATGAAAATGTTATAACTTATGCTGAGTATGAGGGATTTAAAACCAAATATATTGACTTATATTTTCAAACATTAACCGTTAGAGAATATTGCTCTAGAATGGGATATAAGTTCCCACATCAAACTGGAGATAATGAAGGAAGAAATCACTCATTCTTGGAGTATTCTATAAAGTATACTAATCTGGACCATATCATTTTGTTTAGTATTTTCTCTTTACCAGATGACAAATTCAGGAGATCCTATATAATGAATCTTGCATTAGAATACAACTGCAAACTTCATTTTGCTAATGAAGAATTTGTTCTTGATAGTCAAGAAATGCTAGAAAAAATAGAGTATCTTAGATCTTTTACTAACGATTGGAGTAGTCCTGTAAATGAAAATTAATCTGTGGTATTGTAAAGAAATGCAGCAATGGAGATGGATATTATGCGATGATTCAAGACCAATTATAAAGCAGGAATCGGGACAAAGACCAGATCTTAGAGATGCTATGAAGGATGTTGCAAATACTGTAGAATATATTTTGGCAGGAAAATAAACCTCTGATTATGGTTTTTAGTATGAATAAATAAATCATAATAGCCATCCTAGAGTAATAAAATGGGTCTTAGTCGCTTAGATAATTTTTTGAAGAATAGTAGAGGCGATATTCTATACGTCGATCCCTCCTGTATAGACTCTACAGATAGTATTGAAAACCAAGGTAACTCATTAGTTAGACCTTTTAAAACAATTCAAAGGGCGCTGATTGAAGCAGCAAGATTTTCATATCAAAAAGGATTTGATAATGATAGATTTAGTAGAACAACTATCATTGTTTATCCTGGTGAACATATCATCGATAATAGACCAGGATGGATACCAATACATAATGCACCAATCTCTGGTAATAACTGGTTAACTAGAGGTGGTGCAACTTCTAATGACCTTACAGAATTTACTTTAAATTCTGATTTTGATATTGACTCGCCAGAAAATGATCTTTATAAGATGAACTCTGTCTACGGTGGAGTTATCATTCCCCGTGGTACATCAATCGTTGGTATGGATCTTCGTAAAACAAAGATTCGCCCAAGATTTGTTCCAAGTCCTTTAGATAATACTGTTGATTCTACTTGTTTATTCCGTGTAACTGGTACTTGTTACTTCTATCAGTTTACCTTCTTTGATGCAGATCCAAACTCAAACGTATATAAAGATTATGGAACATCAAAGTTTGTTCCTAACTTCTCTCACCATAAGTTAACCTGTTTTGAGTATGCTGATGGCGTTAATCCTGTAAAATTTAACGATACTTATTTAAATTATAATACAACCAGAACTGATCTTGATATTTACTATCAAAAAATTGGATTAGTTTATGGTCCTTCTAGTGGAAGAGATATTAGTCCAGACTTTCCAAGTGCTTCTCTTGATGTTCAATCAAAGATTGATGAATTTAGAATCGTTGGTTCTAAGGGTCAAAACGTAGGAATTTCCAGTATTAGGGCTGGAGATGGTTCAGTCTCAAGTAAAAAAATTACTGTTGATATTGTTGAATCTGTTGGTGGACTAGATGTAGATACTCCAATTAGAATTGAGGGTATTCCTAGTGGCGGTTATAATGGATCATTTGTTATTAAAACGGTAGAAAGTTCAACCAGAATTACTTACGAAGTATCCTCTGCTCCTTCAAATCCCCTTCCTGCAATTGTATCTGGAGCACCAACTCTTAATATTGTCGTTGATAGCGTTACTTCTGCTTCTCCATATATCTTCAACTGTTCCCTACGTTCCGTCTACGGAATGTGTGGACTTCATGCTGATGGTAGCAAAGCTGATGGATTTAAATCCATGGTTGTTGCTCAGTTTACTGGCATTGGTTTACAGAAGGACGATAATGCATTTGTAAAATATAATGCAGTGTCTGGCGTTTATGAGGATTCTACTGCTATTGCAAACCTTCATACCAATTCTTCTGCAGTATACAAACCAGCATACGAAAACTTTCACATTAAAGCATCAAACGATGCCTTCTTGCAGTTGGTATCTGTGTTTGCCATTGGTTATGCAAATCACTTTGTTGCAGAATCTGGTGGAGACCATTCTATTACAAACTCTAACTCAAACTTTGGTGCAAGGGCACTTGTTTGTAGAGGATTCAGAAATGATGCTTTCCCAAGAGATGATACTGGATATCTTACTCACATCTTACCCCCACAACGAGTTGAAAATAATGAGGTAACAATTGAGTTTGCTCCTATCGACGTTGAAAAAACTATTTCGGTAGGTAATACTTCAAGACTTTACTTATATAACGAGTTTAACGGAAATATTCCTCCTAAGTCTGTATTAGAAGGTTATCGAATTGGCGCAAAACACCAAGACAAGTTAAAAGTCGTCATCAACATTGGTAACGTTGGTGTGACTAAAGAAGCAGTCATTGTAATGCCAAATACCCAAGGAACTGGGAATTATGAGGTAACTGCCACCAAATTATCTACAGTAGGTAGAACAGCTATTGGTATTAATAGTATTACATCCAATATATTTACCGCAACTGAACCACACCAATTTATTAATGGTGAATCAGTTCGTATTTTGAGTGATGATGGTGAACTTCCTGATGGATTAAGACATAATCAAGTTTATTATGCAATCACTTCGGGAATTAATACTGATCAAATTAAATTAGCACAAACCTTTAATGATACTGTAAGTTTGTCTGCCATTACTGTTAATAGTAAGGGTGGTATTCTTCAAATTGAGTCTAGAGTATCTGATAAAAAGTCTGGAGATGTTGGACACCCCATCCAATATGATAGTACTATTGGTCAATGGTTTATTACAGTAAGTGCTAGCAATAATTCAATCTACAGCACGATTGTTGGATTGGGAACCGCATCTTTAGGTAGGGCAACTCCAAAAACATTTATTACTAGAACTCCTGACAACAGATCTCTTGAGGATAGAATTTATAAAGTCAGATATGTTATTCCAAGAGATTCTACCGTTCTTGGCAGACCTCCAGAGGATGCATTTATCATGCAAGAATCTGGCACTACTTCTGGATTCACTAATCCTGAGATTGCTAAATTTAAGAGTATTGCTCCAGTAGTTTTATCAAATACCTCTGAGTTAAGGAATCCTAGATTTATTTCTAATGCAAATTGGGATGGTAATGTTGGATTAGCATCTTTTACAACTGAAGTCCCACATGAACTGTCAGTTGGATCTAAGGTTCAAATCTTTAACGTTGTATCGACCGCAAATACTGTTGGTTTAGCTAATACTGGATATAATGGAGTCTATACTGTTGTATCTAGATCTCATAGAAGAGAATTTACCGTTGGAATGACAACAAACCCAGGTTTGTTTGCCAATAATATTGATCAAAGAAATACAAACCTTCCGAGGTATGAAAGAAAAGAATTTAATAATACCTTCTACATTTATAGAAAGGAAACAGTTCAGGAATATGTTCCAAATGCAAAAGATGGTGTTTATCACCTAACACTCCTTGATTCATCATCATCACCACAAGTTGCACCATTCCAAAATCTTAGATTCTCTCAACCAGTCAAAAATCTATATCCACAACTTGATAGAGATAATCCAGATTCTGATCCAGACCAAACCAGAACATTTGCTCTTCCATCACCACTGGGTCTGACAGAAATTAATAATCCACAAAATAGTATTACTAAAGAGGTTATTAATAAAAATATTCGTGATTTTGTTGTTGGATTTGGAATTGTTGAAATTCAATCAAGTTCTGGAACAGCACATACTATTAGAACTCAAAAAGATCATGGTTTAAACTTTATCACAAGAGTTGGAATTACTAGTGCTGGATCAAATTATGGTGATGGGTCTGGAAGTATTCAAACCCTATACAACGCAAGACTTGTTGGATTTGCTGGATCTACCGCTGGTAAATATGCAACTGCAAACATCGAAATTGATTCTGCTGGATCAATATCAGCAATTAAAATTGTAGAAGGTGGTTCTGCATTTGGTATTGGTAATACTTTATCCGTTGTCGGTGTTGCTACTACTGCTGGGTGGGTCCCAGGATATGTTACCGTACTCAATATTCATAATAGTGTTGGTGACGTAATTAAAATTGATGGTATTCGTGATAGTAGATTTACTGATTATAATAATGTTTACAGAATTCAAAGTATTGCAACAGGTGATGATGAAAATATACAAGTATCGTCATCGTCAACCATTTACGCTAGGTATCAGTATACTGGCATACAAGAAATTACTGGAATTAATACCAATGGTCTTAGCAATGTAAATGCCACTGTTTTATCTGATGTAACTGCTTATGTTACTGGAGAGTCTATAGGAATTTCCTCACTTACATATAATAATGTTACTGGTATTGCTAGTGTAATTACAAACAAATCTCATGGATACTTAGTTGGAAATAGAATTAAATTCGGTGGATTTAATCAAGGAATTTATAATGGTGAATTTACTATTTCGGAAGTTTATAATGTAACAAGTTTTGCAGTAAATGTTGGCGTAGGTACAACAACAGCAATTGCTTCTGGATCTGGATTAGTTTACCCAATTGGATTTACTGCTCAGAACAGTGCAATAGATTTTGCAGATGAAGCATCATCTTCAAGACTTGTTTATCAATATGCTGGTATTACGACAACATTAAATGTTGCTTTAACTGATCCTACCATTAATACCTTAACGGTAACTAATGCAACTCACATGGGTTGGGATCTTGGTGATTATTTAATTGTAGATAATGAGATTATGCGTATTAGTGATTCTATCACTTCTAATACTGCAATTGATGTCTTCCGTGGATTATTTGGAACTCAGAAGCAAACTCATGTTGTTGGTGCGGTTGTTAGAAAAGTTAGATTCAAACCAGTAGAATTTAGAAGAAACTCTATCATTCGTGCATCTGGACATACCTTTGAATATCTTGGTTTTGGACCTGGTAACTACTCAACGGCATTACCAGAAAGACAAGATAGACAATTTAGAAGTGTTGAGAGAATTCTATCTCAGTCTGTATCTGATAATGGTGGAACTCCATTCTATAATGGACTCGATGATAAGGGTAATGCTTATACAGTAACCAAGTTTACTAGTGGTGCAACTGGTCAGGATTTAATTACCAATGCCCCAATTCCAACGGTAAGAGGTGAAGACCTCACCAGTAATAGTGAAGCTATTGGTTTTGATGTTGATTTAACTGAACAATTAACTGTTAGCAGAGGTCTTAAAGTTGATGGTGGCAAAGACAATAATATTGTCTCAGAATTTAATGGTCCAGCAGTATTCAATGAAAAAGTAACAATTAATGATTCTGTTGAAGCAAACAGTTTGCTTGTCCAAGGTGATCAAATTATTGCTAGAGAATACACAATTGGAATTGCAACACCAGCAATTGCTGGTAACGTTGGTAACGTTGTATTTGATGCAGAGCCACCATCTGGTGGAGAACTTGGATGGGTTTATACTAATGATAATGCTTGGAAGAAATTTGGACCTATTCAATCTGAACCAGACAACTATTATGTTGGTCTGTGGAGTGGAACATTCCAGGGAGATGGATCTGGTCTATTCAACGTGTCTGACGTTTGGGTATTTGATGGTGTTGGTATTTCCACAATTACAAATGTGGGTATTGAGACCACTCAAGCAAAAGTTGGATATTCTCTTTATGTTGCTGGTCCAACATTATTTGAGAATAACGTTGAGTTTAGGGCACAATCATTAACTTGGAACATTACCAATGGATTCCTAGTTAATACTGGTATCAGCACGTTTAACCAACAAGTTAATCTTAATACCTTAAAGGTAATTGGTATCTCAACATTCCAAAATGATGTTCTGATTACAACTAATGCTGATACAACTGGTGATGTTAATGGTAATTATCTAAGATTCCAGCAAACTGACCTTGCTCTCAATGCATCATATTTCTATGGTGGATTGAAGTTTGAGGGTAGAGATGTTGGTAACGATGGAGAGCGTGGATACATCAAGGGTGCATCTGAAGGAACTTCAGGTCAATTTGCTCTTATCTTTGGTACACAGGGTTCTGGTCCTTCTGCACCACAAGAGAGACTAAGGATCAACAATGCTGGTAATGCTACGTTCTCTGGTACAGTTACTGCAAACTCTGATGAGAAACTTAAGGAGAATATTGTTGGTATTAGTAATGCACTTAGCAAAGTGCTTGATCTCAGAGGTGTATACTTTAACCGTATTGGTCAAACTGAACGTGAGATTGGGGTTATTGCACAAGAAGTTGAAAAGGTCCTACCAGAACTGGTGCATGAGGGTCCTAATGGCACTAAATCTGTTGCATACCAGAATATGGTTGCGGTTCTGATTGAAGCCATTAAGGAGCAGCAGCAGCAAATCAACGAACTCAAAGAACGACTGGACAATCTTTGAATTGGACGGGGGGTTGACAACCCCCCTTTTTTATGGTGTATAATACTTGAGTAGTTCACAAGCATACTATTCATGGCTCTGGTCAACATTTATATTGACACTCTTAAGAGCGGCGTTAATTCATTTAATTGTGGTCAAACTCAATTTAGTTATGAACAACGCCATAAAGACAGTGACTATGGTAAAGCAAAGCAAACTCTTGCTCAAACCAAGGATGCATATGTTCAATGTGGATGGTGGGAAAAGGTATCAACACGTAAAGATGGTAAAGACCGTGGTCATGATAAGGTAATCCATTCTTTTTTTGATACTCTTCCTGGAATTAAAAGGCTTGGCGGTCCTAATAGTGAGACCTTTGAGTTTGATCCTGAACTTTATACTCTTGATATGATTGTTCAGATGGTTCAAGAAAAATTCTTCTCTAATAAAGTACAAAAGTATGAAATATTTAACCCATTTCCTTTTCAGAATGAATTTTTGAAAAAAATTTCCAATGCATGGAAGCAAAAGAAATATCTAGAGTTTCTTCTTTTTGCTAAATGTCGTGCTGGCAAATCAGTGATGGTTTTAAAGCACATTGTAGATAGTAATTATAAACTTTCGGTAATTTGTTCGCGTCAAAAGTCTCCTGAGGAATCTTGGAAGAAAGATTCTAAGCGGTTCTTTCCTACAATCAAGTATATTTCTGTTAAAGATCTTTCTTGGGAAGTTCAACTTGAATATTGGATGAAGCGCGATGTTAATATTGTTCTTTGGGGAACAGTTCAAAGTATTATTAAGCGTCTTGATAAGATTTCTAATGTTGATTATCTTGCTTTTGATGAGTGTCATGTTGGTGGAACCGCCTCTCAATTTATAAAGGTTCGTGATACACTTAATACTCGTACTTGTTACATCTCTGGTACTGCTCATAAAGTTTCTTGGATGTTCCCTGAAGATGACCAGAAGTTTGTTTATACTTATTTTGATGAACAACTTGATAGTCAAAAAGGAGTATTTGAACGTCCACGTCCTAAAATGAATGTTGCTTTTGCAAAATATCAAACTTCTGCATATAAAGAATTGTTTGGTGATGATCCTGATGCGATGAAAAATATCTTTATCATGAAAGATGATAAGTTCCTTTATGAGTCTCTTGTTCGTGAGTTTATTCATAATTATTTTGGTCCTCAACGGGAGATTCGCATTGGAGAACGTCTTTTTAAAGGAACCTATCATATGATGGCAATGCCTAATGTTAAAGCATGTCACGCTTTCCAAGAATTGGTAAATTGTTATTACCCCGCTCTGGTTGTTACATCCGATACTACAAATGGACCAGATGATATCAATCGTTTTTTGAAAGAACATTCTAAAGCATTAATTCTTACACAATCTGCAAATGTTCTTGGTTTAACCGCGAAAAAAATTGATACTGTTATTAATTGTCGTGGAGGAGATTCAATTGAGTTCTGGACTCAGTTTGCCTTTCGTGGTGGTTCTGGTGACCATGATTGGTGGGTAATTGATTTTGATGCTCAACGTTGTCTTCGTGTAATTCATGAGGCTTTTCAACTTGCATGTGACAATAATCCAACGCTTTCACAATATAGCGTGGTTGATTTTACTAATATTCATGAATGGAACAATGGATTTCAACTGCTTTCCAAAGAGATGCTTCAAGATGCCCTCTCTGCAGACACTGAAGTAACTATTTCTACTATTACTAGCATCCTGGAATCTTTGGATTTTACTAAACTTAATGATTTTAATTTGAAGATTAAGTCTGCTATTACTACCATGATGAAGGAATCGCAACTCAATGATCAAGGTGCTAATAACAAGAGTTGTATTGTTCGGGAGATTGAACGGGTAAAAAAGATTGATGATTTTGATGAGTTGAAGAAACAAACCGTCAAGGCATTACTTGAGTCTATTCCTTTGACTATTTTCTACATTATCCGTAATGGACAAAACGTGTATTCAATTAATGATGTGATTGGTTCTGAAATTTATCCTTTTGTTACTGGTGATTATGAAGGTATTTTAGAAGAAGTCGTTCGCCAAAATTCGCATATTGTTCAAACTCTTACTCGTCGTATTGGTGTTGTTTCTAATATCATTCAAACAAGTATGAGGGATTCTGTATCTAATACAATTAATGAATTTTCAGTATCTTCACAAACTCAAAAGCATATCCCCACAAATCTTTTGGATTCTATGATTGATGACTGTAAGGATTTGTCTCAAACTTATATGTTTGGTGATCCCAGCGGATCTCATACTGCCCGTCTTCTTGAGCGTGGAATTGATTCTCAGGATCTTACTGTTTGGGAGAGTTGCGATAGTCATCGAAATCGTGTAAAATATATTGATAATCGTGTAAAAGTGGTTGATTCTCATCCGAATATGAAATTTACTACTATTCTTGCTAATCCCCCATATAATGATCCTGCCGCTAAGGCAAAGAACAATAAACTCTGGCCTAAAATTGTTAAACAACACCTTGAGTTGCTTGCTCCTGGTGGAGATCTGTGTGAGGTAACTCCTGCTTCTGTTCTTGGCATCACTGGAGAGTTTAAAAAGTTTCTTAAACTCTTCTCTACGGTTTATAATCTTAAACTGATTGATTATACTGCAGATGATTATTTTACTGAAAAAGTATCTATTTGTCGTTGGCATCTTGTCAATGAACCTTATCAAGGTAAAACTACTGTAATTACTAAAGAAGGTACGTTTGAATGGGATCTTCGTGATGGAGTTCCTATGTTTGGTGATGATGTTCTTAAAAAATCTATTCTTCTAAAAATTGCTAATTCAAATCATCCTCGGATTCCTTTGAAGATGGGTCAAGCAATCGCCAAAGAAGACCATACCCCTGACGGAAAATATGAAGTATTTCACACTTCTAAAAAAATAGCGAGGACTGATATAGTTCCTACAACTGGGGATATATTGAAATTTATTGTTCCATTCTCCTCCACTTATAAGAAAGGAGGTATTTTTATCTCTAATGGACATGTAGGTATGCTTAATTGTTGGTGCCCTATCCCTTCTGAAGAAGAAGGAAATCGTCTAAGCAAAATCTTTGATCTTAAAATCATTCAATTTTATATTGATAATTATAAAAAAACCACTGGATTCACTGCTGCCATTAAAAATGGTGAAGTGCCTGAAATTACAGACTATAATAATCTGTCTGAACAGTTTGGGTTTACTGGAGAAGAAGTTGATTATCTGAAGCGTATTAATGTCCTCTAAAAATAAACACAATAAACTTTATGGATCTAAATTAGATAGATCTGACGAACGGATTAAGAAGACTCAGGAGGTTTTTACTCCTCCTGAGTTGATTGATAAAATGATTGCTGAGATACCAGAAGAAGTTCTTAGGAATCCAAATTCTACTTTTATTGATAACTGTGCTGGAGATGGTAACTTCTTAATTCAACTACTTAAAGCTCTTAGGAAGTATCATTCAGAGCAACATATTGTCGATAATATGTTATATGCTGTGGAGTTGATGGAAGACAATCATAAAGAGTTGTGTCGTAGACTTGACGTTCCAACAGATCACCCGCATTATGTGTGCTATAATGCCCTTGAGTATCATTATCGATTTGATGGTACAATGGGCCCAATCACCATTGACCAATTCTTGAACTGACCACTCATCAGAGGTTGGTCGGTAATTTTTGCTGTATAATATTCCTATCGTTATGACACCCATGCAACTCCGTCCTCACCAGTCCGAAGCACTTGCCATCATGGAGCGCATCCTCAAGGGGATGATCGTAATCCCCACTGGCGGTGGTAAGTCCCTGGTGGCGATCATGGATGCTGTTCGTCAGTTCATGTCTGGCGATAAGACTATCGTGGTCGTTGCACCTAGGTTGATGCTCGCTCGTCAGTTGTCTGCCGAGTTTGCTGAGCATATTACTAATGCATCGATTATGCATGTTCACTCTAATGCCGATCTTCCCTATTTTACAACGACTAAACCAAATCAAATCTTCTCCTGGTGCTATCACACCAAAGGTAACAAGTTGATCTTTACTACCTATCAGTCTTTGCATCGCATTCAGGAGGCAAACATTGCTGTAGATACGATTTACTATGATGAAGCGCACAATTCAGTCAAAAAAAGTTTTTATCCTTTCGTCAAGTATTTCTCTTCTGCTGCTAACCGCAGTTATTTCTTCACTGCTACTCCTAAGTATTCTGCCACTGCTTCCAAACCTGGAATGAACGACACTGATGTGTATGGTGGCATTATCTACAATGTTCCTGCTCCACGCCTGGTTAATAACGGTTCCATTCTTCCTCCCAAGATCAATGCCATCAACGTTGGCAGCATCCGTCTGAAGGGCGAGGAAGCAGCAGAGAGGGACTGTATGACCCTTCTGGACACTATTTACAATGAAGACCACATGGAGAAGGTTCTGATTGCTGCTCCTAACACCAAGGTGATGATCCGTATGCTTGCTGAGACTGACTTCATGAAGGAAGTTCAGTCCATGGGATATGATCTCCTTTGGATCACCAGCAAGCATGGTGCATTCTTGAATGATCAGAAGATTACTCGTGAGCACTTCTTCCAACTCATCAAAGAGTTTGGTGCTGACCCTGACAAAAAGTTCATTGTTCTGCACTATTCTATTCTGAGTGAAGGTATCTCTGTCCCTGGTTTGACTTCTCTGGTGCTTATGCGTCAGATGAACGTCATTGAGATGTGTCAGTCTGTTGGTCGTGTTATTCGTCTTCATCTTGATGACGTAAAGCGTATTCAACAAGGCACTCTTACTCCTGGTAAACTCCAGGATTACACTAAGTCCTTTGGTCTTGTCCATGTTCCTGTTTACAGCAACGTGGGTATTGCCACGGTCAAGCGTCTACAAAACGTTGTGGACACCGTGTTTGTTGAAGGTCAACCTGCTATTGCTACTATTAAACGATGAAAGAAGGATTTATTACTGACGATGGATACGCTGCTGTTCCATTTGGCAATCAATTGATGATTATTTACAATGGGCAGCAATTGGATGTTTGTAGAACTGTTCAATCTGCACACAATTATATTAAAAAACATCGAACACAACCTCAATCTGGAACGGTATTTGTAAAATGAAAACAAAATTTATTTGCTTATCTCCAATCAGTAAGGAAGCAAAATCTCAGTTTACTCTTGATATGCTACGGTTCCATTCTTGCAGAGTTAAAAATGAAGATGATGATCGCTACTATGTTGAATCTTTGAATAAAACGTGCTATTTTTGGGTAAATAAAGTATCTGATCCAAACTGGAGGATCGAAAAATGAAAATGGAACCAATCTCAGATCCAACTGCTCTGGTTAAAATTACAGTTGACAAAGAAGGACTCAAGACGATGATTCAAGCTGCTATCTGTGCAATCAGATATGCTGAAGATTGGAACTTTGGGGATGAATATGATATGGCAGTAACTCCATATCATGATATGAGAGATCGTCTGATTGAAAAATATAAAGAGGTTTATGCTGATGAAAATTTCACAATCTGAACTGATACATCTAAAGATTCAAGCAGCAATGCGCGAAAAGTATTTTGATGAAGAACAAATGAAATATTTGGGAGTTCGTGATGGAGAACATTGGTATCTTGTTGCCAATGAGCACGAGGTTCCAGTATCAGCAATTGAAGAGTTTGATCAAGTTGAAGATGAATGAATTTTTAGTAGAGGATGAAGTAAGTAATTACTTTAATCTTCTACTTGAATTTGTTTCTAATTATCCAGAAGTTTTTAGAGATGAGAAGCAGAGTTCTTTGATTGGAAACTGTTTTTATACTTTAAATCTTTTGAATTATATTGATACGGAAATCTTTTATAACTATATTGATAAACTTCGTTTGTTATGTGAGGATTTTTCAAATAGACAATTAAAGTATTTTTACGTTCATATGATTAATTACGAAAATGGTGGTAGAATGCACGTACATAAACATGATCATAATGAAGATTATAGTTTTATACTTTACTTGAATTCTTGTAATGATGGAGAAACCATCCTTCATACAACTGAAGGTGAATATAAAGTTACTCCTGAAAGAAATAAAGTATTGCTATTTCCTTCAAACATACCACATTCAGCAGCATACTCTAAATCTAAAAGAGTTCTTGTTGGTGGATTAAAAATTAACTAAAAAATTATGGAAAAACAACAAAAAAGACGCGATGCATTTAATCTTTTTTATGAAAGCGTCTTAAAACCAGATCATGAGTTGCGTGAAGTTGCTCATGAGCAACAGTGTTATTATGAGTTGATGGATTGGAGACAAGAAATACTTACATATTTGGATAAACGAAGAATAGAAGAATTTAATTGATATGTTAAAAGTACCTCACGAGATACAATTACATGTTACTCACTCTTGCAATTTAACTTGTGAGGGATGTACACATTATATGAATCAGGGGCACTCTGGATCTATTACTTTAGAGGAAGCTGCAAAGTGGATGAGTAATTGGAATGATAAAATTCTTCCGATGAGATTTACTTTAATGGGTGGCGAACCAGCATTACATCCAGATCTGACGGAATTCGTATATCTTGCTAGGGAGATGTGGCCTAACTCTTATACAGAAGTTATTTCTAATGGATTTCATTTACATAAACATCCACATTTGTGGAAGGCTTTAAAGAGAACAAATACTATTCTCGGAGTATCTGTTCACTCTGATGGTGATCTTCAATACAGAGAAAAATTTGAGTCTGTATATGCGTTAATGAAAGAGTGGATTACAAAAGGTGCTCCTGTAGAAATACGACCATCAATTATACATTGGATTAGGCAATATAAGGGTTTCGGTGATAAAATGGAACCATTTGAAGACAATGATCCGAAATCCAGTTGGAAGTGCTGTGTCTCTAAATTGTGTGTTCAATTACATGAGGGAAAACTTTGGAAGTGTCCAGCACTTGCATACTTACCAATGCAGGCACAAAAGTATAATTTGTCTGAAAAATGGGATCCATATTTAAAATATGTTCCTTTAGATCATACCTGTAGTAAAGATGAACTAAAGCAATTTTTCACTAAAAAGGAAGAATCTTTTTGTTCAATGTGCCCCGCAAAAGAAGAATACTTTACTCCTGAGAATCCTCTCCTACCTCTAAGTCATTGGAAAAAGTTGTATGATACCTGAAGAGTTTGTGGAATATCCAGAAGATCCCCGAAACGTAGAGCACTTTGATTTCTGTGGCAATACAATTTACAGGGCTTATAATATGCTAAGTAAATATGATCAATCTAATTTATTAAAAGAGATTGATAATGAACTTGAAGTATGTGATGATAAGTGGGATTCCAGTGTAGAAGCAACAAATAGACTTCAAGATCGAAAATTATGGTATAAGACTAGTTGGACTAATTTTTTTAAATTAGTTAAGTCTCATTTGTATAACTATGCGGAGATAACCAACAATCCCAGGATCAAAGAATATCATGTTCAATCATACTGGGCGAAGAGAATGAAGGGAGTGAGTGAAGAGAATTATACTCACGAGTTATACATCAATTATGGGAATAGTCACAGTCATGAGCACTTTGATTTGGGTATGATATATTATCTTAAGAATCCATCCAGAATATATGGAACTTTAATAGAAAACAAGGATAGAGAGATAATTATTCCTGGTGATGAGAATTCTCTTTTGATTCATCATTCTCATATAAATCACCAACCAGTGATGCCACCACCAGTGGTTGCACAAAAGTATTATCGTTGTGTTATTGTGGTTGATTTTATGCACCCATCAAAGTTAAAAGCATATGAACGCAGCAGATAAAATACAATACGCAAGTATTTTGACTAAAATCAATAAGGGGAAAATATCTGAGTTGACCGAAGATGATTATCTATGGTTAAAACAACATCCCACAATCATACCCGAAATCAGATGGCAAAGAAAAAAGTCTGAAGTAATGGAAATTAACAAAGATTGTAAGGGAACCATCAACGAGATATTGCATAATTTAGATTTATCAGATAGAATGATGAGGTGATATAATTAGTATTGGTTCTGATGCTTTCTATTTTTGATATTATGCACGACGAACGTCGTTATGGTTGGGTTGTTGATAAACGATATGATTGGATCAATATGCTTCATAAGATGGAAAAGTATAATCCAAAAAGATTTGATGAATTTCAATATTCTAAGGAGACAATTTATCATCACTTAGACAGAATACAGCAAGAGCAAAATGTTTATGACTAAGTATGGAACATTTAAAGATTAAACCAAACCAAACTATTCTTGTTCTCAATTCAAGTTATGAACCAATCAATTTTACTAATTGGAAGAGGGCGGTTATTTTAGTTTTAAAGGAAAAGGTTCAAGTCATATCTGAAAGAGTAATTAGATTACTGAGTTATATTAAAGTCCCGATTAATTATGCTGCCAGGTGCCGACCATCAAGATCAATGATTTATAAAAGAGATCGTAATACCTGCCAATATTGTGGATCAACGCATAGATTAACTATAGATCATGTTCTTCCCCGTAGTAAAGGTGGTGAGGATAATTGGGAAAATTTAGTTGTTGCATGTTCTACATGCAATACTAAAAAGGGGAATAGACTATTAGAACATACTAATATGAGATTAGTTCGTCAACCACGAGCACCTTGGAATAAAGTTGCATTTGATTTGGCAAATTGTAACGTGCCTGAATGGAAAGAATATTCTTACGCTGACTAGGAGATTTTAAATGTTTTTTCGTAAATTAAATAGACAATTTTTTGTAGGTTCCTATCTTAAAACTGGTAAAAAAATTGAATATGGAATGGATACTCCATTTGGATTTGCTGGAATTAAATATTCATATATCAACACTAAAGATGAAAGCGGTCTTCTTGAGGTAATTCCAGAATCTTATAGGGACAACTGCACACTATCTTTGATGGAATTGAATTATAAGATTCCTCCTCATACTGATAGTAACATTGAGGCAATCATCAACTTTTATATTAAGACAGATAGATGTGTAACTCAATTTTATTATCCACAAGAGGAAGCGTCCACAACTAAAATTGCAAATCAAACAGATGGTGCAATCTTCCATGAAGGTCATCTAAAAAAATCTGTAAGATTTATGGCACACCCTGGAGATGCATATCTCCTTGATGTATCTAAACCACACTCGGTCTATCCTATGGAAGCAGGACTCCCTGATCGTAAAGCAATTTGTTTACAAATTCTTTATAAGTCTTTTGATGAAGCAGTAGAGATGTTAAAAGAGACAGGATACATTGATGAATAATATAGAAGTTATTGATAATTATCTCCACAAAAGAGAACATCAATTAATTTATGATTACTTTACTGGTGCCTTAGATAAGGGAGATACCGCAAATTCTTGTACATGGACTTTTTTCCCTGGATGTAGTATGTTGGGTGATGAAGATAATTGGTTTCACTTTACACAATTAATTTTTGCCTCACATACTATTTTAAGTCCATCTTTTGATTTGATGCGACCCATTATACAAAAAGAAAACATGTCAGCAATTGCTAGAATTAAGGCAAATTGTATGATAATGACTGAACAACTAAAGGTTTTTACTAATGGATTTCACTGTGATTTTAGGGGACATTTAACAACAGGAATTTATTATATAAATTCAAATGATGGATATACTTTGTTTGAAAATGGAACAAAAGTTAAAAGTGTTGCAAATAGATTCTGCAAATTCGATTGTAATTTAAAACACACTGCAACTACGTGTACAAATTCAACCACACGCTTATTAATTAATTTTAATTATCATTCTCATCCTAAAGATGAAACAGTTTGATACCAAACAGATAGAACTGCATGTTACTCATGCATGTAATTTTTCATGTGAGGGATGCTCTCATTACTCTAATCATGGACACTCTGGCACACTAAATCTAGAAACTGCAAAAGAATGGCTATATATTTGGGGTCAAAGAGTCAAACCTAAAACATTTGTTATACTTGGTGGAGAACCAACTCTTAATAAAGAATTGGTCGATCTTGTATATTTGGTGAGGATGATATATCCAGATCCATATACTCAAATTGATTTAGTTTCAAATGCTAGTTTTTTGCACTTACATCCCAAGTTACCAAAAGCTTTGATTGCGACTCAAACTAATCTTGCAATATCAATTCATAGTACAACACATAAGGACTACGTAAAAAAGTTTAAAACGGGATATAATCTTGCCAAACAGTGGAAGCATGATCTTGGAGTTCATGTTGAATTTTGGGATTATACTAACGAACATTGGACTCCACAATATAAAGGGTTCGGTTCAAACATGATTCCTTACGAGGATAATAATTCTCGTAAAAGTTGGGAAATTTGTATCTCTAAACATGCTATTCAGTTGCATGAAAATAAACTTTGGAAGTGCCCAGCATTAGCATATTTGCCAATGCAATCTAAAAAATATAATCTTAGTGCTAAATGGGAACCATATTTAAAATATGCTCCATTAGATGTAAGTTGCACAGACGATGAATTGGAAGAATTTTTAGGTAGAGAAGATGAATCATATTGTTCAATGTGTCCCGCAAATAAGGTTAAAAATTTTGTAAAAGAAGATCCAACACTACCAGTAAGTTATTGGGAGAAAAGATATGATAACATGGGGAATATCATCTAATAGTCATAATGCTGCTATGTCAGTATTTGTAAAAGACAAATTGGTATTCGCCAGTGAGAGTGAACGATTTAGTAAAATTAAAAATGACCCATATATATCGGACTCATTGTTAAATTATGCTTTGAGATATGGAAAACCAGAATTAATCTGCTGGTATGAGAATCCTCTAAAAAAGAGGATGAGGCAAATTTATGCTGGTCAAGGACCATTTGTTAATAATTTTGAGAGATATTACGAATGTGAACATAAATTCTTTAACCACCACTATACACATGCATGTGGTGGTTATTTTACCAGTAAATTTAAACATGCTGCTGTTCTTGTTATTGATGCTATTGGTGAATTCCAAACACTTACAATTTGGGAAGCATCTGGTAAAGACTTAAAGTTAAAATATGAATTAAAATATCCAAATAGTATTGGTTTATTATATTCTGCAATGACTCAAAGATGCGGATTAAAACCTAATGAAGAAGAATATATCTTAATGGCATTATCTGCTTTAGGTGATAAGAGCAAGTTAAAAGATGCTATCTTTGATGATTTTATAACTGATGATTTTAAATGTAAGGTCAATTTACATCGTGGATGTAAGAATTGGAGACCAGAAGAATCTAAAGAAGATATTGCAGCTGCTACTCAAGAAGTATATGAAATACTTTTTAATAATGCATTGAGATTGACTAAAAAATTAGTTCATACTAATAATCTTGTATTGATGGGTGGATGTGCTTTAAATTGTGTTGCTAATCGACATGCATATAACCACTTTAAGAACGTGTGGATAATGCCAGCACCTGGAGATAGTGGTTCTGCGATTGGTGCAGTGTTAGCACATAAAAAGAAACATATCAAATTTACTCCATATCTTGGATATTATTTGCCACATAAGCATACAAATATTCAAATAGTAAATTATTTGTATGAACATAAAGTTTGTGGTCTTGCGCGAGGTCGAGCAGAATTTGGACCAAGGGCATTGGGAGCAAGAAGTCTTATTGCAGATCCAACGGATCCAAATATAAAAGATAAGGTTAATAAGATAAAAAATAGAGAATCTTATAGACCATTCTCTCCAGTTGTTCCAATAGAGTTTGCAAATACTTATTTTGATATGCATCATGATTTAGTGGAGAGTCCATTTATGCAACATGCTGTTAGATGTAAGTATCCAGAAAAGTTTCCTGGGATCGTGCATGTTGATGGGACAAGTCGATTGCAGACTGTTAAAAAAAGTGATGCTCCTAGACTTTATAATCTTTTATATCAGTGGAAGGAAAAAACTGGACATCCTATGCTATTGAATACTAGTTTAAATATTAAAGGACAACCAATACTAAATGATGAAATAGATTGTGATAAGTGGTCTAGACTTTACAATATTCAAATATTTTCATGACAATATTAAAATTAACTGAAAGAATTGATAATAAATTATTACTTCCAAATAAAGAATTACTTGTTGGAGTTTGCAAGTGGTTTGATCAAGATAGTGAAGTATTATATCAAAAAAATTTAAAAGAACTTCCAAAAGAGTGGAGATTTAGGACAAAAACCGTTGAATATAATATTAACAGTGCTGGTTATCGAACAAAAGAATTTGATAAAATTAATTGGGCAAAATCGATTGTAGTTTTTGGAGATTCTTGCGTTTTTGGTGTTGGGTTGCCTGAGGAAGATACATTATGCTATAAAATACAGAAAGCACTTAATATTCCTGTAGTTAATTTGGGTGCTGCAGGGTCGTCTTCACTATATACTCTTCATAATGCTGCATTATTAAGTGAATCATATCCAACACCAAGAGCAATTGTAAGTTTGTGGACCTCTCCATATAGACTACCATATTACACCAATGATAGAGTTATGAACTGTGGTAATTGGAATTATGATCGATTTAAAATTGGTTATTATTGGAATGAAAACAAGGATAATGCGATAATCCAATTAAAATTAAATGCCATAGCATTTAGAGAAATGTGGAAGAATAGGACTAATTATTTTGAACTAAGTTTATTCCCAGATACCGCTCAGATTTTACAATGTAATTTTGTAAATCAAATTGATTTTGCCAGAGATATGAGGAAGCAAAAGTCTGGATATTATTCCGCACATCCAGGAGAGAAGACAAATCAATTTGCCGCAGAAAAGGTAATTGCTGGGTTGCAGATTGGGTGATTCTGTGTTATCATAATAAGAGATGCTATAGAGGACATGGCAATCCGCACATTTTCTGACAAAAATTCAAATGATTGGAGTTGGGAAGAGACTCCAGAAACAATTGAAGCATTAAAGCAACTTCATAATACTGTAACTCAGGTAAATGAGAATAAAGTTCTGAAACCAAAGCCTGTAAAGAAATGACAGAAGATAAGAAGTTGATTGATGATTGCTTTTACGTTGATTCAAAAAAATATGGACTCTGGTATTCAACAGACAAAGAAGGTAACGGACTTATCACGGCTCTCACTGAAAAGTCATGTATATCAGGAACCCGTTTTTATCTTAAAGGACGGCAGGAAGGTTGGTCTTAGACCAAAACCTATGAAGGTAATGTAGATGGAAAACTCTAAAGAATATCCATATCATGAATTAGACCCAACAACTCCTTGGTATGAGTGGTTGATGTATTGTGAGATATGTCATCAATTAAACGTTGTTGGGCAACCATCTTTAGGTAGATTCGCTGCATATAGACGTTATTTAAAATCGGTAGGTGTTTTATGATGATTAAAAGATTTGTTGACTGGTTCTTTGCATCAGACAAAGAGAAGAAAGTGATTGTAGATTGTGCTGACAACTTTGTTGGAAGTAAGTTTACTTTACTTGACCTTATCCAGTCTTTGGAAACAAGATTGGAGAGACTTGAACGGGAAAACGTAGAGACAACAAATGCTCTCTATGAGATGGAGAATAGACTTCAAGCACAAATCGATGCTCATTGCCCACCAATATATAGTATGAATGATTATTCTTTGGGAGACAAGTAATGTACGAACTTGATGATTTTGAAAAAGCACTTGCTCATTTCGGAACTCGTGTTGATGTTATCATTGCTATGGAAATGGGTGGTAAAATTGATGGTCAATCTGCATATAAAGAAATTAAGGCAGAATTAAAAGAACTTAAAAGAGCAAAAAAGCAATACGCTAAAGAACAGTGAAGGTTAATCCCAATATCATAAGATCTATCAATTCTTCTGATTTTATTCCTCTTCCAAACATAACAGTTCAAAATTTTGAACAATTCAAATGGAAAGGTGATGATATATCTGGATCTTGGGATTTTTTTGGATCAGATGATTATAATAATTATCAAAATAATTTAAAAATACAACCATTAAATTGGTATTATCGACGCAATCAAATAAAATATACTCTTAATTCGCATGGGTATAGAGCGAAGGAATTTAAAGATATTAATTGGAAAGATTCTATAGTTATTTTTGGTTGCTCATATATCTTTGGGACTGGTGTGGATGATTCACATACAATACCTGCAGTCTTAGAAAAACTTTGTAAAACACCTGTAATTAATTTGGGAATGGGTGGGTCATCTATACAATTTGCCTTACATAATTCTTTAATGCTTTATAAAAAGTATGGTTCTCCAAAATGTGTCATTTATGGGATGCCAGGTATTACAAGATATTTGATGTATCAAAGAAATCATGTAGAATTAAAACTTGATTGTGATAATACTAAACTTGTAGATCATTTGGTTCCTTTTAATCTTGTAAATGTTGAGTTAATTAGGAATTTATGGGAAAATAAGAGTCAATATTATGAATTTTCATTATTTCCAACAACATCAAAAATATTAGGATGTGATTTGTTTCATCCTATACCCGAGGATTATGCTAGGGACATGAGTCATCCTGGTATTGAATCCAACAAATTAATCGCACAAAAGATTTACAACACCTTCAGTTTATGATTAAATATGTTAAGAAGATATTCAATACATTTGTAGAATATCTTGAAAATCAAAAAAGTAAAAAATTGGCCAAGCAATTAAGTAAAGAAGATCCTTTTATTTACAAGTAATCATGACAAAAATTTATGAGTCTCCTGATAAAGGAGAGACTATTAGAGAAAGAGAATTTAATCAGGCATCTGAACCTAAAAAGACCTGGACTTTAGAAGTTGAGAAGGTTCATGAAGAATATTTTATTAGTCTCCCAGATGATCTGCTTGATGCTGCCAACTTAAAAGAGGGTGACAATGTAGAATGGGTTGACAATGGAGATGGTTCATTTATTATGAAAAAACTTCCTCCAATGACTTATGATGATATGATTGCTGAGGGTTGGACAATGACTGCAGATGGATTTTGGATAAAGGATAAATAAGTAAATAAAAGAAATATTATTGTAAGATGGCAGCAACATTAACCGCTACTGGTTTAACCTTTGATGACGGAACTTCATTAAATTCAAAGTATGGAGTTTTGGCACAAGGAACAGTATCGGTATTTTTTCAATCCTCAGCACCAACTGGATGGACACAAGTTACCACTCATAATGATAAAGCACTGAGAGTTGTGTCTGGAACTGGTGGTGATTTTGGATTTGGTGGAGTATCTGGTGCTGGTGGATTATCATTTAGTACAGTATTTCCAAGTAGCACTTCTCCAGTTAGTGTTAATTTTAATGCAAATGTTCCTGTTAGTGGAACTGTTGGAGATACAACATTAACAACTTCACAAATACCGAATCATACTCATAACTCTCTTACTGGTGGAAGCGCAAATGCTGCTAGTGGAGGATCTAGTTTTTTGGTAAGTGGAACAAATAATACTGGTGGAGTTGTGTCTCCTGGGGGAATTGGAGGATCACATAATCACCCATTCAGTGGTAATATAAATTTTACTGCAACTGGTAGTGGAACAATTGACCTGAGACTACAGTATATCGACGTTATTCTCTGCTCTTTTAATTAATATGGCAAGACTAACTTCTACTGGCATTTTGTTTGATATTGCAGATACTGCAAATTCTATTAATAGTTTTTATTGGTTGTATCCTGCTGGTACTGTAAAAGTCTTTTATCAGTCGGCAGCACCAACGGGATGGACTAAAATTGCTACTCAAAATAATAAAGCATTAAGGGTTGTTTCTGGAACAGGTGGTGGATCTGGAGGAACAACAAATTTTACAACAGTGTTGTCATCAGCAGCTGGTAATTTATCTGTAAATGTTAATAATACATTTCCAGTTCAAGTTGTCTCTGGACTTGGACAAAACGTTGGCGATACAACATTATCTTTATCCCAATTACCAGATCACGTTCACTTTGGACTCACTGGATCACCAGGAGGATCTGGTGCTACACCTTTTAGTAATACTGGTGGTAGACTTGTTTTTGGTAGTACAGCTACAGGTCAAATGATAGAAAACACTGGTGGTGGTTCTCATACACACCCCTTTAGTGGATCTGCAACCATGAATGAGACAAGAACTTTTGGATTGGATTTGTCGGTGCAATACATAGACACCATCATTTGCTCATTAAACTAAATATGTTATAATACAATTACTATTTTGATTTAATCATGGCTCAAATCAAACCTGGAAACTTTTGTCCTCTTATTCAATCCGATTGTAAAGGTCTTGAATGCTCTTGGTATACCCAAATTAGAGGAACTAATCCAAATACAGGTGAACCAGTGGATGAATGGGCATGTGCTATTAATTGGTTACCAATGTTAATGATTGAAAATTCTCAACAACAACGTTCGACTGGTGCAGCGGTAGAATCGTTTAGAAATGAGATGGTAAAAGCAAATGAAAGTAATATTAATGTTTTGTCCGCTGCTGCTCAAATGCTGCAACATGCAAGAGAGAATAAAGTTCTAACTGCTAACGTTCAAGAGGTAACAGAAGAATGAAAAAATTTACATTAATTGAACAGGATCGATACATTGGTATTGATGGCATAGGTATTTTCTTCGATGAAAATAATTGGCCATTTGCAGATATAGAACATCTTTGGGCTATTCAATGGAAAGATAATGGGACTGAGGATGGTGATGGATGGATTGAATATGATTCTCCTGTTCCAAACACTCCATGCACTCTTGCTGATGTTCAAAAGTATGTAAATCATTTTGATGCTGAATATGAGCGTCAAATGGATACTAAAAGGAAGAAAGAAGAGGAAGACGCTAGAAAAGCAATTTCATGGCAGGATGCTATGAGAGAACTGGAAGAGCAGATGGAAAAGATGCAACAACGTCATGAGAAGACGATTGAAACTATCAAAGAAGATCATGATGCTCAGATGCAAAAAGTGCATCAAAGAGTTGCAGAATCTCACGAGAATCTGTTCTATTCCGCTGGTGTGATGCAGGATAATATTGAGGAAAGTAAGAATGCATTCCAAGTTGAAGCGGGATATGATAATTTAACTATCTTTGATGGTAATGTTGATCCATCGCTGTTTGATGAGTCTATTGACGAATCATTCTTTGATGATACAACCATATCTGAAGAAATGTTATTGAGCAATCCAGATTTGGGCAATCGAAATGTTATTGAAAACTTTAACAACATTGATTTAAGTGTATTGGATAGTGAGTTTAATCTTGAACTGTTGTTTGAGGAAGATCCAACTGAGCAAGTTGTAAATGAAATTGAAGAACTGATTGAAGAAGTTGAAAATGAGGAGGATTCCGCTGCTAAATGATTTCTAAATTATTTGAAGACAACTATCTGGTTGTTCCTAACTTTATATCATCAGACAAAGCAAAGCAATTAGCAGAAGATTTTAAACAATATGCAGATACTTATGATCTAAAAGAAGATCCTCAAGTATCTGATTGTAAAAGTAAGTATGATCACATTTCTTTTGTTGAATTGTTGTGTGAAAAAACAACCACAGTATCTCAGTTAATTGGAGAGACTGTGGTTCCAACATATTCTTATGCAAGAATATATCAACATGGCAATGAATTAAAGCCTCATGTTGATAAGTGTCAGTGTGAGATATCATTGACTGTTAATTTAGATTGCGATGAACCATGGGCAATATGGATTGAGACTCCTAAAAAGATAAAGAAAGAGGTAGTTTTAAATCCAGGTGATGCAATGCTTTACTTGGGTATGGAAGGTCTTCATTGGAGAGAACCATTCAAAGGAACATATTGTAATCAGGTGTTCTTACATTATGTAAGAAGTCGTGGACCTTATTTTGCTAGTTACTTTGATAAAGACCGCAAAATAACCAATGATACTATTAAATCAGTTGAGAATAAAGTTACTGTGTCTAAAAGTTTGAATAGAGTTGCAAGTTATATTAAAATCTATGATGATATTCTTACAAAAGAAGAATGTGACTTCATCATAGGAGAATATAAGAATGCAGTGGAGTGGAGAACGTCAGAAATTGGTGTGAGTGGTAATCAAAATACTTCAGTCAGAAATTGTGATATTATTAATATATCTCTGGGTCATGTAATTGATGCCAATCAAGATATTAGAAAGAGAATAGATGATATTCTTTTTAATAAATCTGCACTTGCTGCAAAAAAGTATATTGCAGACTTTCCTGATTGTTTTTTACAGTCTGATAGTGGATATGACCTTTTAAGATATCAAGAGGGTGGGTATTATATTCAGCACACTGATAACTTTAAGACACAACCTAGAACGGTGTCTATGTCATTTAATTTGAATGATGATTATATTGGTGGTGAGTTTGCATTCTTTGATAGAGAGATGCAAATTAGAACAAGACCAGGTTCTGTTGTTGTATTCCCATCCAACTTCATGTATCCTCATGAGGTTATGCCTGTTATTAAAGGAACACGATACTCAATTGTCACCTGGTTCACTTGACAACAATTGCGCTTGCTGGTATATTGTCAATAGTTGTTATTTTATTCGATGGCACTGTCTCAATCTGTTGAAACAAGTCTGAAGGAAGCAGAATCTTCTCTTCGTAATGCTTTGTCCTATGCTGCTCGTCAGGAACGTCCTGTGGTTTGCAACGCAATCTCAAAGCTGATTTTGGATATTGACCATATCATGAGCTTTGATGGTCTTTTGGACAAACTGGAACAGAGAGCGGAGGGAGACAAAGGAACTTGGGGTCCGTTTGGTTCGTAAAGTTTTGTTACAACACTCTAAAAACAATATTAAGGAATCACACTTTATGATTAAATAATGTTAGAATATGCTGACAATTCACAGGAGCAATCCATAATGACAATTTCCACCAATTCAAGCAGCAAACTCACTGATGATGAATGGCAGGAGATGATCGCCCTTAGGGATGCAATTAACACCAATCCAGCAACAGTTCACCCAGAAAAAATGGAGCAGTTTACTAAGTATCTTGTTCGTAGTATGAGGGAGATGGGAGCATAAGATTATAGATAATATATCTTATCTCAGCTAAAATGGATTCTGATTTACTTGAATTATACAACAAAGGTGTAAAAACAAAGGAAGATATAGAGTCGGATTATAAGAGCAGACTGGAAGAAAAAGAACGTGTTAAAAGCACGATTCTCCTTAAAACTGGTCTGCTTTGTCTTAGATTAACTGAAGACTATTTTAGAGAGACTCGTTATATTTTAAGTAGAAGAGAGTTGGAAGAGGGTGAAACAGTAGAGATTAAGTATAAAAGAAGAGAACTTGATAATAACTTGGATATTGGTTCTTTTGTTATAGATGATGACAATAGAAAATATTATCGAATCTTACAATTAACTGATACTGATACTCCAAAAACACATTGTTTTGTTGACATGAAGACTGGTATTGTGTATAAAGCACGTAACTCTACATCTGCAAATAAAAAACTGGCATGGGATATTGATGAATGCATTAGGGTAGCAGATTGGAGAGGATATTACTTAAATGAGGATCCAAAAATAGGAGAATAATCATGGGAATGTTTGACACAGTTAAAAGTTCTTACGATCTTGGTCCAGGTTATCAAAAGGAATTACAAACAAAAGATCTAGATTGTGTAATGCATCATTACTGGATTGATCCAGTTGGTAGATTGTTTTTGATTGATGATTCTCATACTGCCGACTTTGTAGAAATAAATGAGGGTGATGATGAATATGATCCTAAAAGATTATATTTAAATTATAAATGGGTTCCAAATGGTATTCATGGTAAAGTGAGACCAGTTTATCATTATGGTGTTGTGGAGGTTTATCCTGCTATGTGGGATTCCAAATATTCACCTTGGCCTAGTTGTCAATTATATTTTAGATATGGTATTATTGAGAAGGTAGTTCAAGAAACAGAACGATTTCAACTAGCAAGAGGTTATTGAATGTTCACCAATAGAGTACTGGGAACAGATAATAAGAGACTCACCCTGAATTGGTGGGAGTATTGGATTGGACACTGCTGGATGACTGGTTGGCAAAGCATTCGTGGAGCATTCCGCATTTGGAGTGACCTTATGACAGACAACTATAAGGATTATACTCTTCTTCATGATGATGATCCTTTTACTGAATGTTATGAATGGTTTTGGGTTACTCTTGGTGAAGATGAGGTTTATCCAAAAGCATTTCTTGAACATTTGATGCAACTTGCAGATGACGTTGAGACTGGTAAAGAGAAGGTTTATCCACTGGATGAGGACTTTTTTGAACGATTAAAAGAACTTACTGATGGTGTTGATGTAAATTTATTTGGAGAAGACGATGAAACTAATTAAATTTAAGCACAGAGTTGACTTTGGACATGACTGGTATGTTCAAATTTTGAATACTGGAAGACACTTTCCTAAGTTCATTAAAAACTATTCATTAATCCAATTGTCTGTAAGTTGGAATGATAGTGCTGGATGGCCTTATTTGCAAATTAGTTCTGGAGCTAATGGTCTTCTTAGTATTCTTTTTTGGGTTTATAAGTTTGGATTTGATATTGATATTCTCTCACGCACTTGGAATTTTGGTTACTTGGAAAAATTAGATGAAGAATCTCCCAGAAACCAGTATTGAAACTGTCACACCCACCCTTGACTCTGCCCCACCCTGCCCTATAATATTCTCATACACAACAAACCAATGACTTACAAAGCAACTCTCAAGGTTAAGTTTGATACTGAATGGACTTCCACTTCTTATAGTAGTGGATATGATCTTAGTATGCTTCCTGAAGAGCATTATACTTTTCAGGTTCCTGCTGAAGACCTTAATGTTCATCAACTGTTTCGTTTCTTCGCAACTGTTGCCCGTGCAATGGGTCATAATGACATCAACATTATGAAAGGTGCTTGTAGTGTTGCATTTAGTGAGGAAAGAAGTTACGAAGATATGCGTAAGGTTGCTGATGAGTTTGAACTGACTTTGGGTGAAGACCTAAAAACGAAGTTTGATGATATGCAGCAAGCAGAAGAAGAGTGGGAACGACTTAAGAAAGGTCCTATGGGAACTGTCCTGACTGATGAGGAACAATGCGAAGAGTCACTGTAAAACCTAAATCTAGCAAGGCAAAGAACCGTCTTGCTAACTCTATGGATGGTAATCCTATCTGTGTTGTTGAGCAAGACAAAGGAGATGGTATGTTGTTTCTTGCTAGTGAAAACCAGAAATACTTCTTCTGGGTCAATGTAAGTGAAGACTGCCATTGGGAAACTGAATGGGAAGTATTATGACTAAAGCCCAGCAGATTATGAAGTCCTATGATAGAAAGTGGGCAAGTATGAGAAACAAAAACTGCTATGATAGGAAATATGCTATCGCACACCTTATTCGTGAGACGGCACATCAAATCCTCCCACACAATCCCAGTCACCCATTTACTGCCTGGAAACAGGAAATGCTACAAATTGCTGATGAAATTGAGGCATTATGAAACCTAAAATGCGTGTCATTCTTGAGATGGCGATTGAAGAAGGTGTGCGTCGTGGGTATGCACGAGCACACAAACATGTAGAGAATCCTACTGAAGGTGCTATAATAGAGCACATTGAGGAGGCAGTGATGTCTTCTATCTACGAATACTTTACTTTTGACGAGGAGGATTATCAATGAGCTTGATTGATACGCTAGAATACTTCATCGATGATACCAGGGCACGTTGTTCTGATATTGAATGGGAGATCCGTGAGGAAGGAAACTATGCTCATGAAGAAGATCACACAGCACGATTTGATTACTTCTGTGAAGAGTATGATGAAGCAAAAGCACGGTTAGATGATCTGCTACAAATCAAATCCATTATTGAGGCACAACTTCATCAATGGATGGAAACAGGGGACGGCGTATGACTACTAAACCACAAACATTCAAGCATATCTCCCGTGCGATTGATAAACACGGAGTTCATCATCTTGATGCTCTGGATGAATTTGGACGGCACTGGTATGCTACAATGGAACAGAAAGAAGAACCTTGGCTCACTTATGTTCAACACTGGACTTTGAGGACACACTGATTATGTTATTTGACGAACCACTACTAAATTCACTACAAGGAACTATGGCTACGATTGACCCCTATTCAGTAAAGAAAGAAGCAATTGATGAGTATCGTATGGATACTATTGAGGAACGAC